>Ga0310344_10000814_pt1 | contig 24291 bp, 23 predicted proteins | sample HC15DNA20200_MG_FD_203801 | JGI IMG/M metagenome (GOLD analysis project Ga0310344, IMG submission 203801) | Marine microbial communities from station ALOHA, North Pacific Subtropical Gyre - HC15-DNA-20-200_MG | ecosystem: Environmental > Aquatic > Marine > Oceanic | place: Pacific Ocean: North...
CAGCACCTCGCCCACTCTCACGTTGATCGCGCCCACCGCATCGTCATAGTCCATCTGAACCAGGTCGCTGGGGCCGGCTAGGGTCAGGAGGTCTCGCATCTTGCCCAGATCCAAGCCAATCTCCACTGGCTCGACCTCGTAGGTCTCGAAGCACTCGTCGGCGATAGTGGCGGACAGCAGAGCCACGTGGGACCCGTCAACCACGGAAACGCTGAGCCCCTTCTCGCCCCAGACCAGCTTGGCCTCGGTCGTCAGGACGGACAGGATGTCGACTATCTCCCTCATCAGTTGTTGCTTCGCAGTGATCTTCAGCACGTGCTCACCGGTACCTGCTTCGAATTAGGAGGCTCTTGATGCTTGTTGGCGGTGAGGCAGTAGATTCCTACTGGTACTCCCTCCACCTGTGCCCGCAGGTTTCACAGGCGCAAATTTTGGTCTCGGGCTCGTCGGAGGACCTGGTTTGGCGCAACTCGACGAACGCCCTGTCCCCGTCGCATTTGGGGCAGAGGTAGTCCCCGACGCGCAGAGTACCCCTCGGACCTTCCTCCTCAACGACCTCCGTGAGGTGCTTCAGTGACTTCGAGTCGGTTGTGGCCATCGTCTTCGAGAGGTCGATCGTCTCGCCCGTCATTGGGTCGGTAAACTCGGAGCCCTTTCCGTCCTGACCCGACAGAGGTCCCTCGTAACCGCATTTGTAATCGGGGCACTTGATCCACCCCTTGTCGTCGGGGTAGGAAAGAGAACCGCACTCAGGACAAAACATTACTCGCACTCCATTACCGCATTAACGCGAACCATGCTCCGCTTTGCCTACCGACTATTCAACTATTCTGTTTGCATCTCAGGTCACTCCGCACCGTTCAAGCCTTCAGGCTCCTTGGGCCAGTCGTGAAAATCCACTTCGACTGGCGTCTAGCAAGGGTTGTCGACGACGAGGGCAACGTCCTTGACGAGATTGAGTGGGATGGCCACATGGGCCCCTCTATCATCGCAAAACGCCTGAGCATGATCCAACAAGGGAGGAATCTGCCGGAGGTGACCACCCTATCCGAGAGGTTCCCAGATGCGGAGGTCGACCCCATCGGGGCAATGTCCGACCCCGAGTGGCCAGATTTGGAGGGCTCCGCGGAGATGTTCCAGAGTGCCACGGAGAAACTCGCCAAGATGGGTGTAGCCGACTCCTCGGGAGACATCGACAGAAGGCTCGACATGCTGGTCTCCTCGGCAATCGAGTTGAGGGCGTGTTGGACTACCTCAGAGGCTAGGTGTGTTGAGTGGGCAGGGTTGTTCATCACCGAGGCAGACCTAGACGGACAGAGGCTGGATATCCCAAAAGCGGTCGCCAACGCATCGGCCATCTCAGAAGCCGCGGAGACCCTGGGGGTAAGCGTGCCCAAGTACGACCCGTCCGATTCAGAGTGGGAGTCAATGAGGTCGCAGGCATCCTTCGTGGTCGAGACTTCAGAGATGCTGGAACAGCAGGAGGGAGCCATCAGGGACATCGCAAATTCCCACGTCACATCGCTAAGCGCGCTCCTAGGACCAATATCCGCCGCCAAGCTGGTAGTCCTAGCTGGTGGGCGTGAGAGGCTGGCCAGGATGCCATCCGGTTCGTTACAGGTCCTAGGTGCTCATGCTGCAATGTCTGCACACAGGAGAGGGGCACCTCCCCCTAAGCATGGAGCTGTGCTGTTCTCGATGCCCCAGGTCAGTCGCTCACCAAAGTGGGTCAGGGGGAAGATAGCGCGTTACCTTGCAGGGAAGGCGAGCATTGCAGTGAGGGTCGACCACTTCGGGGGTGAGCCCTGGGGGAGTGAAGAGGTGGACCGGATCAACAGAGAAATAGACTCGATCAAGGATAAGTTTCCCAAGCCACCCAAGAGGGGATGAGGATTTGACACCCAAGGAAACGCCTCTAGGATGGGGGGTGAAGAGGCAGGGCAGGACTCTCTGGACCAGGAACGCAGTCAAAGGGGTCTCCGTAAGGGGCGAGAGGAGGAAGCGAGAGGGCAGGATAGAGTGGAGAAGATGGGACCCGACGAGGTCCAAGGTCGCTGCATCCCTACTTAGGACTAAAGCGGAACCCTCCGACTTGCTCCCAGCACCCGGATCTACGTGCCTCTACCTAGGTGCGTCGAGTGGCGGGACCGTCAGCCATATCCACGACATGGTGTGCGGGGCTGACAACCACCACTGCGGACAGGTTGTCGCCGTGGAGATCTCCCCAAGGATGGTTAGGGACCTGGTCTCGCTCTCAGAACGAAGAAGAGGACTGGTCACAGTCCTAGGCGATGCAAGGAGGCCCGAGCAAGTTGCCCCTTTCATGAGGGGTAAGGCCGACTGGATTCACCAAGACCTAAGCATCGCGGACCAGGCGGAGACCTTCGTCAGGATGACGGACTCGTTCCTATCACCTGGGGGGGTTGCCCTACTCAGCTTGAAGGCTGCAAGCGAGAGGTCTTCGGACGGGGACGACGAATCTAGGTTCACTAAGGCGGAGAGGATCCTTGAGGGGTCAGAGCTGAATCTACTGGAGAAGATCGACCTCTCTGGCCTAGAGGAGCAGCACGTGGTCTTCAGTTGCGTATCACAATCCAGCATTAATTAGAGCTAGAAAGAAACCCCCTAACAACACTAACATTACCAACCACAACGCCAGTGTGACGATCGAGATCCACTTAGAGGCCACGGCGGGATCATGATCGGGGTGCCCGGGAATTTTTGACGTCACCGCCAAGGCCCTTTGGGCTATGATCAGCGCTGGGATAGCAGTCACCGGCCCGCACATCAGGAGCCCTACCAAGGAGAGTATCAGGGCGAGTGTAGCGTTGGTCTCTGCGAATCCCGATTCGCCGAATTGCCCGGCTTGAACGAAAATTTGTTTGGGGACGTCTGGTTCTGTCGTAGGCTCCTCCCCCAGTGCCGCCAAATTGCCGGAATTTTCTGAGCCAAGGCCAGATAGTACCCAGTCTGGCACACCATCTTCTTCCATGGCAGACCCCTAAGGCATGAGGGAATAACGGTGCCGTAAATGGATTACGAAAAGTAATGGCCCAGCTTCACCTCTCTTGACACATGCCAGAGTTGCCAGAAGTTGAGACTGTCCGAGTCGGTCTGGAGAGGCACCTCGTCGGACAGGAGATCTCAGAGGTGGAACTCAGACGCAAAGATCTCAGGTTCCCATTCCCGAGGGATTTCGGCTCAATACTGAGGGGCAGGGTGATTCAGTCTGTGGACAGGCGCGCCAAGTATCTTCTCATCCGCCTAGACCGGGGACTGACATGGCTCTGCCACCTGGGCATGAGCGGTAGGTGGACGCTGATTGGAGATGGCATCCAGAGCAGACCGGGGAGGTTTGCCAACGGGGCCCCGGTAGGAAGCGGAGACGGCCCCCACGACTGGGTTGTCGTTCATATGGGTGATGGCAGTAAGGCGGTTTACTCCGATCATCGAAGGTTCGGCTTCATGGACTTCTTTCCAACTTCGGAGCAAAATAGTCATAAATTTCTGGTTGGGATCGGCCCCGAGCCTACCCCCAACCACCTCGTCCCTGCGGATCTTGCAACCGCCCTCAGGGGGAAGAGGACCCCGATCAAGTCGGCACTCCTAGACCAGAGGGTGGTAGCAGGACTGGGCAACATATACGTCTGCGAGATACTTCACAGGGCAGGCGTCTCACCGAGGAGGTTGGCTAGCAACGTAGCAGGGAAGTCAGGCGTATCAAATCAAATCGAGAGGATTACGGCCGCAACCCATGACGTGATTACTGAGGCCATCGATGCAGGGGGATCGACCCTGCAGGACTTCCGAGGGGTAGACGGGGACGAAGCTATGGGCTACTTCGTGCACAACTTCCTAGTTTACGGCAGAGAAGGTCAGGCCTGTTTGAAAGAGGCCTGCTCAGGGACCGTCAGGAAAGTAGTCCAGTCCAACCGTTCTACCTTCTACTGCTCGAACTGCCAACATTGATGGACGTCCTAGGCAGAATCTGGTACATGCCTAAAAAAAACGAGATGAATGCCAAACTAATCACCGAGTTCATTGGGACTTTCTTTCTTTGCTTGACGATCTGTACTTCAGCTGCCTTCGGGGTAGCTGGGGATTATGCACCCTTCGCTATATCTGGGACCCTGATGGTGATGATTTATGCTGGGGCCCACATCTCTGGAGCCCACTACAACCCTGCAGTTACCATTTCCATCTGTATCAGAGGTGCTTGCCCTAGGTCTGATTTGGCTCCGTATATCCTTTCCCAGATGGCCGCCGGAGCGTTTGCCGCACTTGTCACTGCGAATCTGATCATAACTGGGCCGTTTGCCGACGAGTTCACCATGCAAATGTTCGACCCCCAATCGGATCAGACCATCTCGATAATGGCCTCCGAGCTACTCTTCACGTTCGCCCTGGTTTACGTGATTCTGAACGTCGCCACTTCCGAGTCCACTGAGGGTAACGGGTACTACGGTGCTGCTATCTCATTAGTCGTTCTAGCCGGGGCGTTGACGGTCGGCACGATATCCTTGGCTTCCTTTAATCCAGCGGTTACCTTCTCTCTGTGCATTGCAGGGAAGATGGCGTATGTCGATATGTGGCTTCATCTGTTACCCCAGTTACTTGGCGGATGCGTGGCATCCTACGCCTTCCTGTCCACCGATGGCTAGTCGAAGTGCTGAGACATCTCGATTCCCCTGACCAGCGCGAGTAGAATCTCGTTCCTAGGGGTGGGTATCCCTAGCTCCTCACCCTTGGAGACCACGGCCCCACACAGGACCTCCACCTCTGTCTTCCTACCCGCCATCAGATCCTGTAGCATCGAGACTCTATTGTCGGCCGTGTTTTCCACTACTTTTCTCAGGTACTCCTCTGTGTCCAAGCCCGCGAGATCAACTCCGGATGCTCGGGCCACGGACTCGGCCTCCCTCATCGCCTCGAGGGACTGAGCCCATAGCTCTGGGACCTCTACCAGGGCCCCGTTCCTAACACCCGCGATGGCGCACACTGGGTTGATGGCGACGTTGATCAGCAGCTTCCTCCAAATCACACTGCTGATGTTCTGCGACCAAGTCGGGTTCAGTCCGGCCTCGTCTAGCGTTCCTACCAGGATGGATGAAACCGGGTCAGGGTCCGATCCGTCGATCCTTCCAATTTCGATTGAACCCCTGCCCGTCCAGTGGACAGATCCGTCGCTGTCCCTCCATGCGGAGTGGGTCGTTGAGCCCGCTATCACCCTACTCGGCCCGACCCTCCTAGAGAGTATCTCAGCGTGGCCAAGTCCGTTCTGGATGCTCATTGCCACTCCTCCAGGGGACAGAAGGTCCTCCGCTAATGAGGAGAGAGTGTCTGTGGAGTCGGCCTTTCCTGTTATTATGGCCACGTCGCAGGACCCCAATAGGTGACCCGGCAGTGGGCCAGAATCGCTGTCAACCACTACGTACCTTTCGCCGGGGATCATCTCCACCGTGCCCTCTGGGGTGTGGAGGGTCAGGCCCGCCTCGAGGATCCCGGCAGTGACCCCTCTCGATAGGCAGACAAGCTCTGAGCCGGTATCCGAAAGGCAACCGAGCAGAACGCCCCCAACGGAACCAACCCCTAGAATGGCAATTCGCATTCAACACCCTCCCAGGGGACATCTTGCGGAAAGGTGGACGGTTATTCCCGTGGAGTCTGCCGAGACCCACACTGACCTCTCTAGCGAAAGGTCGCCGACAGGGGTCGCGGTGACCTGTACACTCCCCCCCGACTCGACTTTCTCGGGGATTTCAACCTCCCAGATACCGCTCTGTGGCGAATCTCCGTGCCACTCAACGGACAGCTTCAGCTCGTCAGGAGCCCTGTTATGGATCGTGAAAACCTCCTCTGCTATTCCCACGCCAATTCCTCCAGGGGAAACGTAGACGTCGATCGACTGAAGGATCCTGTACGCGTCCATAGACCCGTCCTGGTGGCAGACTGCGAGCCATCCGGTACTCCCTATCACTATCGTGCCGTTGCCCGTAAGGTTGCCTTGCAACCTCACGGAGGAGTAGTTGCCCAGCTCAGACGACCAGTCTTCCCCGGTGTTCACCTGTGCTATGACGTCGCTGGAGGGGCAGAATGGTGCTCCGGAGTCAGCGTGGAAGAGAATGTCCCCCTCGGACGTGAAGCCATCTGGAATCCCCCACGTCCCATTTTCGGCCTGAACGGACTCGCCGGAGCCCTCTATCGCCAGGACCCATGGGCCTGTCGAGGAATTATGCGTGTTAAGGAACAGTCCAGGGCCTAATGCCCTGCCTTGGCCGTCGAACCCTTCGGAGTTCTGCATGGCCCCCTCGTGCCCCTCCAAGCAGACCATGCTGACCCCCGAGCTCAGGTTTGTATCATTCATGAGGTTCCAGTAGGCGCCATCGACGCTGAGATTCCCCCCCTCTCCCCCTATCCTAATGCTGGTGCAGATCACGGGACTCTCGCCTCTTTCTACTATCTCCCAGAAAGGCTCTATGGGGCCGGATTGGGTTGAGTTAGTCAGTGCTATGACGTGCTCTTCCTCGAAGCCGCTCACGTCGACGAGGACCCTGAGAAGGTGCGGCATCAGGTCTCCCTCTGGGGGGGTGACGTTGATCGTCACCTTGCCAGGTTCGATCTGCGTTACGCCAGAGAACCTACAGGAACCCGGTCCATCGGAGCAAGACGATTGGAGCCCCCATTCTCCCGACACTGGACCTTCTACTCGGATCTGGAGCCAACCCGATACTGGAAGCACCCCCGAGGGGACGAGATCTAGTTCGAGGGTCGAGTCCTTGCCCGGAGAGACTTGCAACTCATCTGCCCATGTCGCGGTCTGAAGGCCGGAGTCGTAGTTCTCGAGGTCGTATGAGGGAACTGCTCCGGGCATTCCTGCTAGAAGGATTATCATGGTCAGAGAGACAAACCTGCTCCTGACTCGCTCGTCTAGTTCCTCGTACTCGTCGAGAACAATGGGCTGGGGGACGTTGTCGGGGCTGAACCTCTGCCAGGCGGCAAAGAACGCGAGGAAGATCCACGGGCTCCACTCCGCTGTAGCGAAGACCACTACCATGGCCACGAGTACTGCTAGGAATATTGCGGTCTGGGTTCTGCCCTCCCTCATCTCTGAAGGCCCGATTACCGACTGAAGGACCCTGTCACCAGGTAGTCCCGGGATTGGGAGCATCAGCCCCCAGCCGACCAAGGAAAGCGCTATTCCTGCGACTCCGAGGGGGTGGAGCCACTGCATGCGCACTCCCATCTCATCACCCATCCAGGACTCGGCAAGGGAGCTCGCGAACAGGCTCGCGTCGAAAACTACGGGGGGACCATCCAGCTCAGGTGGACTGCTGGAGGTCATCATCAGCCCCGCTAGGGTGAGGACGAATCCCGAGATCGAAATCACGAGGGGAGCGATTATCTCGATTGAGCCGAGTGCCCGGCGACTAGGCATTGGGACTAGGTCAGGTCTTTTCTGCCCAAGGACTCCCACGAGCCCGAACGGCCACCAGGCCGGGATAGGGAAGACGATTGGTATCATGTGTCCTATGTCTACGTCGAACCTGCGAGCCACCATTGCCCTGGCCTTGCTGGCGATAATGAGTGAAATGACCACGGGGAGGGTGAAGAACAGTATCGATTGCTCGAACTCACCAACCCCCATGGGGTTGCTTCCGTGCCCGTATTCCGAAACCCAGTGAGACCCCACAGAAGTGAGGAATATGGCCATGACCGACCACAGTAGGACCTGCTGCCAGCCTTGCATCACGTCTCTTCCTTGAGGGAGCTTTGAGATTGCTAGGATCGGGGGGTTGCTCTCATCTAGGGACCCGACCATGCCCATCATCCCAAGGTGCTTGTTGAGGCCCAGCAGCTGCTGGCTCACGTTCTCGCCCTCTGTCCCCCTGACCTCCCAAGAGATGGGATAGGGTCCTTCGTTCCCCAGGTCGAAATATCTGGAGCAAATCACCTCGAATAGCTCTCTAGTGCCCCATGTCTCCTTATCGACTACGATTCTGTCGTCACTCCGACGTTGGGTCTCGGGATCGCTAATGTGACCGCCTCACGACTATCCCTAAGGGGCGTGGGATTTGACCCCTGCTCTCTGGTAACTCACTTGTTCTTGAAGCGCTTTAGCCGAAATGTCTCCTCTCGCTCCATCTCTTCCAGCCTTAGTTGGATGAACGTCTGAGCCTCCTTCATCTCGGGAATCACTTTGAATTCCAGGGCATTGACCCTTCTCTTGGTGGCCTCTATCTCCTCCAGGAGCCTCTTCAGTGTCGCCTCCATTTCGGCGGCCTTGACGACCTTCTCGACAAGCAAAGAGTATGCGTCAGCAGCCTCGTCAATGTAAGGTGAACCACCTACCATGCCCAGACCCCTGTCCTCTGCGGAGAGCTTTAGGTTCTGACCCTCCACCTTCGGTACGACCACTCCCATGATGTTTCTTCTGGAGACCTGGACCTCAGGATGCTTCGAGGCCGCGATAGCCGCGCTCTTCACCGCAAGGCCGCCCTCTATTGATGAAGCAAGGTTGATCGCTTGCAGGGCCTCTCTGTAGGTGCCGACCAGCTCATCCCTGGCGGCTATCATCTCCGACAGAAGGGTTCTGAACTCATGGAACAGGCCATCCCTCTTCATTTTTAGGAGGTTGTAGCCACTGGACGTCTGCTTTATCCTACGCTTCAGGTTGATCAGTTCTGACCTCGTTGGCTTGATGTCTAGGGCCATTTAGTTCACCTTTCTTTGATTCGCTATTCCTTCTTGTCGGTTGGGTGGTACTTGTCTATCCACTTCTGGTCAAGCCTGACAAGGTACTTGGTGTCGATGTTTGACAGTAGGTTCCATGCGAGGTCCAATGTTCCTTCCTGGATGGCACGGTCCTCGTCCCTGCTCTGTCTGAGGAACTGGTCCTCGAAGATGTCTGCGAACTTGAGCAGCTGGAGATCCCTTTCGTTCAGGGCATCCTCCCCAACGATAGCAACAAGGCCCCTCAGCTCTCTTCCTTGGGCGTAGGCCGCGTATAGCTGGTCGGAGACCGACTTGTGGTCCTCTCTGGTCTTACCTGGCCCTATACCTGCGTTCATCAACCGGCTCAGTGACGGCAGAACGTTGATCGGCGGGTAGATGCCCTTCTGGTGAAGCTCTCTAGAAATCACGATCTGCCCCTCTGTGATGTATCCGGACAGGTCGGGAATCGGGTGTGTAATGTCGTCTCCGGGCATGGTCAGGATTGGGAATTGCGTGATTGACCCTTTCTTTCCTTTGACTAGGCCGGCCCTCTCGTATAGCATCGCCAGATCCGTGTACATGTACCCCGGGTAGCCTCGCCTCCCTGGTACCTCCTCCCTTGCGGCGCCGATTTGACGGAGTGACTCGCAGTAATTCGTCATGTCAGTGTATATTACCAGGACGTGGTAGTCGTGCTCGAAGGCCAGGTACTCTGCTGCTGTGAGTGCCAGCCTCGGGGTGATTAGCCTCTCGACGGCAGGGTCATCGGCTAGGTTCACGAATAGAGCCGCATTCTCTAGGGCGCCTGTCCTCTCTAGATCGTGAACGAAGAAGTTGTACTCTTCGGCGGTGATTCCCATGGCGCAGAAGACGACCACGAAGTCGTCGTCGCTGTCCACCAGTTTGGCTTGCCTCGCGATCTGCAGTGCGATGTCGTTGTGCGGAAGACCGCTGGCGCTGAAGATTGGTAGTTTTTGTCCTCTCACGAGGGAAGTACAGGCGTCGATAGCCGAGATCCCGGTCTGGATGAAAGACTCGGGACTCTGCCTGGAATAGGGGTTGATCGCTGCACCGATAATGTCCGCCATGTCATCGGCGACTATCTCTGGCCCACCGTCCCTTGGCCTTCCTGCCCCATCTAGGATCCGCCCTATCAGTCCCTTGCTCACTGGAAGCTTGAACACGTCACCTAGGAACTTCACTCCGGTTTGCCTGTCTACGGAAGCCGTCCCTTCGAATACCTGCACAATGACTTGGTCGTCCGATGTATCCAGGACCTGGCCGTTCTTCATCGAGCCGTCGCTAAGCCTGAGCTGTACGATCTCCCCGAAAGATACTGGTTCTGTCTTGTTTAGGAACACTAGTGGCCCCTTCACGTCTGTTATTGTTCTGTACTCCTTTCCAGTCATAGTATCACCTCAATTGACCTCCATGCTAGCAGAAATCTGCCTTCCCATCTCGGATACGAGCTCTTCGATCCTGGCGTCGTAGCCCTTCTCGAAGCGACCCCTCATCAGATCGGTCCTTGCTGGGACGTTTACAACGTCCTCTAGCTGGGCCCCTCCTGCAATCGCCTTCTTGCCCTCTTCTTCGAAGGCTAGGATTGCCTTGGCCATGTCATATTGAAGCTTCAGGTCGCTGTATGTGTCGACGTCGTGGAACGCGTTCTGCTGTAGGAAGAACTCTCTGATCATCCTGGCAACCTCGAGTGTAAGCTGTTGGTCTATGGGCAGCGCGTCCGATCCCACTAGCTGGACGATTTCTTGGAGTTCAGCCTCTACTTGCAGCAGGGTGCTGATCTGAGTCCTGACCTCCGGGAAGTCGCTTGAAATGTTGTCACGGTACCATTGGTCCAACGCCTGTGGATATAGGCTGTACGAGCTCAGCCAGTTGATTGCAGGGAAGTGCCTCTGCCTTGCAAGCCCCGCATCCAGTCCCCAGAAGACCTTTACGATCCTCAGGGTACCCTGGCTCACCGGTTCCGATATATCTCCACCGGGAGGGGAAACCGCGCCGATGACGGATACTGAACCGTCCTTTCCAGAGAGGGTCTGGACCCTTCCGGCTCTCTCGTAGAACTCAGCTAGTCTGCTCGACAGGTACGCTGGGTATCCTTCTTCGCCGGGCATCTCCTCTAGCCTGGAGGAAATCTCCCTCATGGCTTCGGCCCATCTGCTCGTTGAGTCTGCCATGAGTGCCACGTTGTAGCCCATGTCTCGGAAGTACTCCGCGATCGTGACGCCCGTGTACACAGAAGCCTCTCTGGCTGCCACAGGCATGTTTGACGTGTTTGCGATCATCACCGTTCTGTTCATCAGGGGTTTGTTCGTGTTGGGGTCTATTAGGTGAGGGAACTCGTCGAGAACTTCAGTCATCTCGTTTCCTCTCTCGCCGCATCCGATGTAGACGACTATCTGGGCGTCAGACCACTTTGCCAGCTGCTGCTGGGTGACAGTCTTGCCCGATCCGAAGGGACCGGGTATTCCAGCCGTGCCGCCCTTGGCCAACGGGAACAGGAAATCGAGTATCCTCTGGCCAGTCATCAATGGCACGTCTGGTGCGTACTTCTGCACGAAGGGCCTAGGGTGCCTTACCGGCCACTCCTGCATCATGGCTATCTCAGTGCCATCGTCGAGTTTGCAAATCGTCTGAGTGATGTTGAAAGTTCCGGACTCTATGCTCTTCACCACTCCGCCTTTACCAGGCGGAACCATGACTCGGTGCTCTATCGTCTCTGTCTCCTGGACAGTCCCTATGACATGTCCCGATTCGACTTCATCTCCAGCCTTGACCTTGGGGGAGAACTCCCACTCCTTGTTTAGGTCGAGGCCATCTGCGTCCACACCCCTCGTGATGAACACCCCCATGGTCTCCTCAAGCTTCGGCAGTGGCCTCTGAATCCCATCGTAGATCTGCGTCAGAAGCCCAGGTCCTAGTTGAACCGAAAGCGTCTGACCTGTCCTAATCACCGGCTCTCCCGGCTTGATTCCTGAGGTCTCCTCGTACACCTGGATGACCGATTGGTCTCCATGCAGTTCGATTACTTCTCCCATCAAACCTTCATTCCCGACTCGAACAACCTCATACATCCTAGGGGCTATCCCTGTCGCAGTCACAACTGGCCCGGAAATCCGGTATATCACTCCATTTTCTTTACTCATTTCATTCACTTCCTTTCAATTTTGAATCTATTTCCAAAGGTCAACACCTAGTGCTGACTTAATGGACTCTCGGAGGGTGTTATCCTCTTCGGTCCCGATGCCCAATACTGTGGGCGTCACGCTCTCAGACAGCTGCATTCTAAGCCTCTCTGGGAGCCTCAGTAAGTCGTAGTTGTCCACTACGACCACTCCGACCTCTGCCTGATTTAGAAGAGAGCGGAGAATATCCGCCATCTCCTCGTCATCAGACGGGTTGTACAGGTTCTCTACACCTGCTAGTTGGAATCCAAGGGTGAATTCCAACTGTCCGACTACTGCTATTTCCATCTATTTCACCTCAGTAGTCCATGTGCGCCTCTAGTACCTCGTTGGGTAGGCCCACTGCCTTGCCGCGCACCAGCAATCGCAGGTTCCTGACTTCTAGTGATTTTCGCTCGATGTAGTAAATAATGGGGAAAGGGGATACTGGGCTTAGGTGCGAGAATCTCTTCAGTACAGCGTGTCTATGGTGTGACAGCAGCTCCGCGTATGGGTCAAGGCTACCCAGTGTTTCAGACTCGGCCATAGCCTCGTCGAACCCCGAGTCATCGAACGAGCCACTTCTTCGGAGGGTTTCGATTAGCTCATCGTCACTTTCTGATTGGCAGGTCTGCCTCATTGTTCCAGAGTCTATCCTTCCTCCGGGGATGACCATTGATTGCCGCTTCTCGGTAGTCACCTCCATCCTGATAGCCCTGAGCTGATTGATCACGTTTCTATGGTCGATCTCCATCCTGAGGTACCTAAGCAGTCTAGGACCCCCGTCTTTCCCTCTTACGGACTTCAGTGCGTCCGAGAAGTACTGCATGTCTAGGGCGTTCTCCATGTCTTCCAGAGATGGCTCACCATCCAACCTGGATAGCGTCTGGCCCCATGGTGTCCCTGACATTGCTTCGACGGCTTCCTGTAAACCCTCGGTGTTTCTGACAATGTTTAGCCACGAGGCGTTTCGCGGGTTCTCCGAGGGGAGGATCTGCGTCTCGATGATTTCGTCCGACGCCCCTCCGTTTACCGCTCGGAGCACAGTCTTTGCCTTCTCGTATTCGAATCTCTCTACGTATATCGCCACGAGAGACTTCAGGTTGCCCTGGCAGAACCTCATGACTCCTGCAAGGTCATTGTCAAGGTTGTGGAAGAGCGCTGCCTCAATCGCGTCCGCTCCTGCCATTCTTGATGCGTATAGATCCATCTCGGACCTGTAACCCATCTCCCCTATGCTAGCCCCGATCGAGTCAGGACCCTGCTGAACGAGTTGACGCATCCTAGTGGAGTCGATAAGTGAGGCCTTCCGTGCTTTAGCACGTGCAGCCGCATTGTATACGTTCGACCGTCCACTAGCTCTTACCATGATACTACCTCGTCACTCTCCGAAAAGTATACTGTTTACTTGCCCCAGACTCTCCTTCCACGCCTCTTCGAGGCGGAAGTCGAACCTGTAGTCGAGGACGGTTGTCCCGTCTTTGGACTCGAGCACGAAGCCCCCTAGTCCCTCGATATCGTCACCCATGGTGAAGCCGCTCTTCGATAGGGCGCTCCTGTCAGTCGATACTGGCCTCATCACCATCCCCGATTTCGAGTCGCTAGCTTCCTTGAGCAACGAGTCTAGCATCTGCTTCCTACCTTTCATCTTTGGAGAAGCGACCTCCTCCTTCACGGAATCCCAAGTCGCGTCGAGCTCCTCTCTTCTGGCTATTAGGGCCCTCTTCTGATTGGCCTGTCTGGCCGATGCTACTACCTCTACAGACAGTTGAGCACTCTCTCTTTCCGCCTTGCTTGCTGCTACTGAGGAGGCTTCAGTGGCCTCGTTACGAGCCTGCTCTTCGATCCTACTCGCCTCAGTCTTGGCAGCTTCCACTATGGACTTAGCTTCCGCTTCGGCCTGACTGGCAATCTCGGCTGCTAGTGCATCCAATGTCATCTTCTCACCTCTTCTCGTTCATGTTCGGAACTCGCATCCTGCCTAGAGCAGGAAAACTGCGAGGAATCCGAAAAGCACGATGGTCTCTGGCAGAGCGGTGAAGATCAGTCCAGTCACGAACTTGCTAGAGTCTTCTGCGATCATTCCGACCGCAGCGGCCCCTATTGGCCCCTGACTCAGCCCTGTTCCTACCCCTGCAAGTCCCAGAGCAATTCCTGCTCCGAGTTTTGCGTATGCGGTTACCGTTTCCGCGTTGTCCGCGTCTTGGGCCTGCACGCCGCTAGCCACTAGGACTATGGCGAGCAATATCATCATCATACTCATTCCCCTAATCATTTTCTTGTTGTTCATTTTTTTTCCTCCATTATAGTCAAGCCTTGGCTTGGAATCTGATTTAGTCAACCTCCACATATCGGGAACGCAGGCCGAACGGCTCGAAGGCCTCCCCGCTTGAATCGTAATACTGCCTCATCCACTCCACGAAGTGGAGCCTCGCAGCGTGGATGTTTGGGCTGAATACGCCCAGTCCCCAGGCGAAGAACTGCACGGCTAGCCAACCCAAAACAAGGATTAGAGCCATTATCGGCTCATCTAGGCTTATCTTGTCATAGAGCATGTCGTTCCCCGTCTCCGCAATCTTCACCCCTACCACGCCTACTGCGAACAGCCTGACGTAAGAGATAACTGTCGGCATCATGCCAACGGCCTCTATCGGGGCGAGACCGACGTTGATCGGGAAAGGCACTCCGTGGTACTTGTACAGTGTCCACATCAGCATCAAGGTAGCTGCTACGGAGATACCAGCCCCGGGCTGCATCATCCACACTGAATCCTCTGGTCCAATAAATCCGTATGCGAACATGAACCCGCCGACGAGGAGGATCATCCATGCACCCTTCTCGAATAAGGCGCAGACGAATCCGAAACCTCCGTGCCCATTTCCATACAGCATTATGTCTCTGAAACCTATGGCCAATCCAAGGAAGACGTGGATGACTCCAAGGTATATGGTGAGGAGAATCAGGTGTTCGAGGTTCCCCCCGTGGTCAACGTCTGTAACTCTGTGGAACGGGAATGCCAGCTCTATTCCTAGGGGGAGGTGGGCGGACCAGATGTGTCCATGGTCCATCTCCCAGGGGTACAAAACGGAAAGGGCCTCGGCCGGATTGTGATGATGCCCGTGGGGGAAAATCTCCCAACCTGCGAATTCGGCATAGATGTATCCGAATACCACAGTCCCGAATCCTATGTACATCAGGAACTTACCCCCCAGATCGAGCATCTCGTTTGTTCCCGCTTTGCTAATCAGTAAGAGTCCCAGTGACATGGTCACAAGCCCATATGCCATGTCGCCAAGCATCATTCCGAAGAAGATCGGATATGTCACGAACATGAAGACGGTAGGATCTATTCTACCGTAAGCTGGCCTCCCGACCGCGTTTGTTAGAAGCTCCATGGGCTTGCTCGAGCTCCTATCTTGGAACGCTATAGGTGGCATTTCCTGGCTATGATGGTGGTCCGAGTGCCCGTGCCCGCCACCGCCTGCTTCCATCTGGAATGGCGTGACTTCAGTGAAGAGGCAGGATTCACTGAGCTCCCTCTGGACTTCATCGGACCTCTCCATTACCAGCCAGCCGTCGATTACGAAGGCATGGTCGGAAACTGCGATCCTTACTGGTGCAGTGAGTACGTCATGGTCCCTTTCTAGGACTTCTAGACCACACAGGAGCATCTCGCCGTTCGAGTTGGCCCAATTCTCCAGCCTCTTTTCTAAGTCGTACTTCTCTCCCTCGAGCGAACCCTTCGCCTTCCTAACTTCTGAGAGCCTTGTTGCAGCGGATCCTTCTCCTTCAGGAATCTGGATGGACTCGAAACCAGCATCTTCCAGTAAGGCCACTGTGGAATTGGAGTCCTCGTTCCTCACGAACACTGCAACGAGCCCTCTATTGCGGTCTTTCGACTCGATTATAAGCCCCGATTCAGCAGCCTTCCTGGCTGCCTCCATGCTGTCAACGGTTCCAACGAACGAGGTGATCGTCTTGTAACCCCCAAGTAGTTCCAAATCGATCTCCAGAGGCGAAACAAGGGACAGGCCCCCCTCCTCTTCTGCTAGAGACGAGATTTCATTTGACAAGTCGTCGATTCTGGAACTGTCGGCCAGAACCTCTTCAATTTTAGCTGGTAGATCATTACCCAGTGATTCCCTAACAGGACTCACGGAGACAGCTTTGTCAGGACCGGTCGCATTTAGAATCGATGCTGCTGCTCGAGCTTTGACCAGGTCTCGGCCAATGTCTTCTGAGCCTGCTTCAGGAGAACCCAGTGAGAAACCCTCCTCTCCGCCATCATAATCGATGATGTGAAGGACCTCCATTCGAGCTAGAGTCTGAACTGCCTCGGACAGCTTGTCCTTGTTTCCTGCGGCCACAAGCCTTCCCATCTGCTGGGTGTTGATTTGTGACATCTAATTCCTCTGGGATTTCATGACCTGAATGCATCAAGTACAGCGTTCACAGCATCTTCTCTGCTTCCTTCGCCACCGTCATGAATGGAGCCGATGGCAGAATCGCCTTCTTTGGAGACCTTTTGGGCCTCACTCTCGGCCGCGCTCCTGGCATCGGAAATCAGGCTCTGGGAGTTGGCCTCTGACTCAGATCTCCCAGCCTGAACGATCTCGGTTGCTGCGAGTCTGGCCTTGGAAACTATCTCGGAGGCATCTGACTCCGCCTTGGCAATTGTATCCTTGGCCTCACTCTCGGCCTGCCTAATCGCTCGAAGAACTTCTTCTCGTCCCATTTCTATGCACCTATGGTGCATTCTGCGACCATTGAGGAGTTTATGATGATAACCTCGCGAGTTCCACTAGTCTCCTTCTGCATTCTGTTTATCTTCGGGAACGTTCCAAATATGTCCTTCCCTAGGATTGGTCGATGGATGCTCAGGGAATGGAGGATGCCGAGTGGGACGAACTCCAGCGGAACCTCCTTGCAACAATACCTGTTTACGACCGCATTAATCGTTTTGCTACCCTTGGCCAGGTCGCCAAATGGAGGAGACTTGTTAGAGAAATGCTTCCAGAGGGAAGGATCCTGGAAGTGGGGTGTGGTCCCGGAAGTTTCGCAGAGGATGTTATTGGAAGAGAACTAGTCTGCTTAGATCCCATTCCGGAGATGCTCAAATCCGCTGAGGAGAGGGTTAACGATGCCAGATCTTCCCGAGGTGAGCCTCCTGCAGAGTTTGTCGAGGGAACCGTAGAGAGTCTACAATTCGAAGACGACTCCTTCGACGCAGTTTGCGCTCTTTTCTCTTTCAGGGACTGGTATGACAAGCAGTCTGGTCTGCGCGAGGTGCTGAGAGTACTGAGGCCTGGCGCCCCGCTAATAATAGTGGATCCCGCCAAGATAAACCGGATCCACGGTCTGCTAGGTGTTCTGTGGATGAAGATCTGGGTAGGCTCGTACGCAAGGATAGTCTGTGGTACAAGGAACCATCCGTGGAAGTGGCTAACTAAGACTTACTCGGAATTCGGGACAACTAGGGAGTACGTGGAAATGCTGAAGGAGACAGGATTCACCGAAGTGCAATCTAGACTGATTTTCCCCGGGATGGCCACGATTTGGCAAGCACGCGCCCCTTCAAATTAGCCAGAATACTCTCCTGCAGGTTATTGCCCTCCAGATAAGTCCCTTAGTTAGTCGGTTAAATGCCAAATTCAGTATCCAGTCCGGTAGTCTGAATACAATAGCCCCAATGCCAAATGCCCTTTTGGAATTTCGCATTATCGTGCCCATCTGGGAATTCCACCTCCTCTCGTATTCGTCTAGACTTACTCCTTCGTTGATGTGCTCAGAGATCACTTGTCCGGCAATTCTACCTCCTATCATAGCGATAGTGATTCCAGCTCCGTTAGATGGCAGGACCATCCCCGCCGAGTCCCCAACTAGTAGGTAATTCCCCTTGACGAAAGAATCAATCGTGCCAGACATGGGTAGGGAGCCCGCACCTCTGAATGCAACCTCCCCGTCATACTTCGAGAAGAACTCGTCTGCGAACTCATTGAGACTACGCCCCCCAGACATCTTCCTCTGTATTCCGACCCCTATGTTTGAGCCCCTTTCCTTTGGGAACACCCATGCGTATCCCCCTGGGGCAACTGAGCCGAAGTGAAGCTCGAGCGCATCCGTGTGCTGTCCATCCTTTAGTACGAATTTCACTGGAATGTTCAACGAGACCCCATCCCAGAATTGCCTCCTAACCGGATCACTATGACCTCCAGCTCCGACGATAATTCTCCCCCGTAGGGTATCTCCGTTGGATAGTATCACCGAATCCCCCTCGATTCTCTCGACCCTATTGCCGAGGAGATATTCTGCACCACTTGAAACCGCTAGTTCTACCAGAGCCTCGTCATGAGCAACTCTGTCAAGGACTATACCATCGAAATTGTACTCTAGGCCCTTTCCGTTGGGCGGGACCAGCCTCATCTTCGTTGTAATCCTCGAAATTGCGGCATCGGGGGTTCTGAATAGATCATCCACATCTGGAACGTCAGGGCACAGCCTACTCATCTCATCATTGTTAGGAACCAGCTCGCCGCATTGTAGTGGCGACCCGATTGGGTCGCGGCTATCTACCACAATGACGCCAAGCCCGCCTTGTGCCGCATATCGCGCAGTAGTGCTACCAGCCGGCCCTCCTCCGACTATAATTACGTCCCAATACCTCTCTTCAGGCATTTGGAATCCCCCATCACATCGTTCTTGACTCAGAAAGAAGAACGACCTCTTCGAGCATCGTCTTTGCTTCGGACTCAGGGATAGGAGCAAGGTAGTCCAATGCCCTTCCTACATGATTTGAAACAAGGAGTCTGGAGTATTCGAATGATCCAGCCCTTTCAAGGAGGTCAACCAGTTCTTCCAGCCTATTGTCGCCGAAGTTTGTCAGGACATCCTCCAAGTGCCTCCTATCCTGGCCGTGGAGCATAGTCAAAGCGTAAATTATTGGCAACGTCATCTTCCCCTCGTGCACATCTGTCCCTCTCGGCTTCCCAATCTTTTCTTCACCGACTAGGTCAAGAATATCGTCAACTAGTTGGAAGGCCCTTCCTAGTTCCATACCATAGCCCCAGGCTGCTTCCACTATCTCCTCACTCGCACCAGCCACCATGGCCGCACAAGACCCGCCCGCAGCGAATGGCCGCGCAGTCTTTCCGTCTATAATCCGGTAATAGTCCTCGGGACTGGTGCTTAGGTCGTTAATGTGCTTGAATTGTAGTATCTCACCAGAGGCAATAGCCGCACACGAATCCCTCACCTTGCCAACAACCCTCTCATCGTACTTCGCCCCGTACTCGAACCCCAAAGAGAAGAGGTAGTCCCCAGCGATTATCGCATGCGAGATTCCATGGGTGTATTGGATTGTGGGCTTCCCACGCCTCATCTTCGACTGATCATATACGTCGTCGTGAACAAGGGTAGCTGTATGAATCAGCTCCCCCGACAATGCTAGATCGATGGCCTCCTTGATGTCTTCTCCCCCTGCCGCCTTATACGAGATAATAGCCAACATCGGCCTGTACCTTTTGCCACCTCCAAGCAATACATCCCTAGCCACCGACATTGCAGGACGATCCAGTTCGGAGCTCATTTTCTCCAGAACCAATTCCTCGATGGCATCCTCAACGAAGTTCTTCACAGAATCCAATGTCATTGACGTGACATTTACGACTCCCATGTGCTCAGTTCACAGGGGTCGCATATATCAACAGGTGCGCACGCGGGTCAAACGGGCACGATACCTGCCCCCCCCTTGAGGTGGATGCGGTGGAAAAACGACTAGTTGTGGGGGCTTTGGATACTGGTGATTGCCAAGTAGGACAGCAATTTACATCCCACTTCGAGTCAATAGATTCTGAAGACATTGATGCCTCTGTAATCGAGGTGAATGACTTCGAATCGGGCTTGGACGATCTATCTAGCGGAAAACTGGATATTCTAGCCGTTCCCGTTTCAGAGACTCTTGGATTCACGGATAGTATTTCTGATAGAGGATGCCAGATTATTGGAGCAAGAACCCCGAGAAGACCTAGCCTAGTACTCGTCTCCCCCAACCGCCTGATGTACCAGCCCAAGTCTGCAATCATCGTTAGCGACTCTGTCTTGGTCAGAAGGCAGCTTCTTAGGGCTAGGTCTGACTTGAACGTCATCTCTCCCGAAGAAGCTAGGGAGGAGTTCCAAGGATCCAAGCTCACTGAAGATGCTTCGGAGAGGGCAAGCTGGTGGGGCACTCTTCTTTCTCAAGGGGAAATCGACGGCTTCGTTATTTCTAGGGATGAATACGAAACCTCGGACCAGTCCGAGAGGAGGCACTCCCTACTGCCATTCCCGCAGGAAAGGGGAGCCCCCCATTTCCTTCCTAAGCCATACTCGGATCTTATTGCAATAGTTTGCAGAGCCGGATTCCCATCCAGAATGACACAATTGGTGACTGAACCTGAGGGAAACACCGTACTCTGGGTTCAAAGCAGAATAATGGAGGATCTGAGTGAGTCGTTTGGAGAAACTATTGGAATTCAAGTCAGGCACCGACAAATAGGGGGCCTCCTCAGACAGGCTGAGAAGGAAAGGGACATACTCCTCGAACAGGCTTGTCACGACCCAGACGGAGAAATCATCGAAGACGAGGTGAGGGTCGAGATCAGAATCGAGGCGATTTCAGAGGATGGCAGAAGGACACTGGCACTCGACAGACTAGTGGCCAGAAGGGATTACCAACACGCCACTATCAGCCTCTTGATGGACTGGGGGAGGCTAGTAAAGGAGGCATCAAGGAGCGTTCCAAGGGACCATCCCACAGACCAAGAGGCCCCACCATTCTTGCAATGAAGTGAACCAGCATTGGGACTCTTTGGCAATACTTCACCCTATGGAAAACTGTCATTTTACTCGAATATTCGGGGGAACCGATAACTAAGGTACCATCACGCGCTTATCTCAATTGTCATGAAGATAGACTCTGAACTCCTCAGTTCGATTTATACTGGGAGACTACAGAATCTGAGACAGAGGGCAGAGGAGTGCGGCATACCAAAGACCGGGTCGGTCGAGGTACTACGTGCCAAACTGATCTGCGAGGAGATCCTCCCCGACCTGGACTTGTCATGGGAGGGCATACAGTCTATGTCACACAAGGAGATAGGGCAGATTCTCAAGGTCTTTGGAATCAAGTCATCGGGCTCGCACAAGGAAAGAAGACAGAGACTCTGGCTCCACCTGAACTATGACTCCAGGAGGATGACTATAGAGAACCTAGCCGAGATGAGCAGGGACAACCTGCACGAACTGTGCAAGAGGTTGGAACTCGATCTCACAGGCAACAGGACGGTGTTGATGGGCAGGGTAGCTGGAGTCCTGACCAGCCAGATGAATGGGTGGGGCCGGATCAAGAGGAGTCTGAGGAGGAATGGATTGCAATCTAGAATCTTCGACGCCCCCTTGGAGGAAGAAAAGGTGGAACCACAACCTCCTAAGATGGTCAATAAGGAGAAATTCCACTCAGCACCTGCAGCGGCCCTTTTGGAGGATGCCCGGGACTCTCTCGTACTGGGAATCGACAAGCAGACTTCCTCCGTCCAAGGTGACTTGCTGACAATCCAAGCTAGGGTTGAGGATCTAGAGAGAATGGTGGGGACAATCCTGAGGGGACACGGTGGGTCGTGGGGTGATATGGAGCGGGATCTTCTTCTGAGGCTGGCTGACAGGAGGGGGTGGCCGATAAGAGAGCAGTTTGTCAGGCACAGGGTCCTGATGGTGGCGACGAACATAGCAGAGGTGAAGGGCGCACATTTGTCTTCAGAGGGTGAGTCGAACGAGCTCCTCGAAGACTCGGAGACGACCATACTTAGGATTAGGTCTAAGCTCTCTGCACAGGACGGGCCCGCTGAATGATCCCTATTCGGATTTGACCGAGAAATATCCAAACCTAGGCTCAGAGATTTCCATGCTGACGTCTCTCAGATGCTCAATGGTGTCCTCGGCCTCCTCTCTGGATGAACCCGCCGAAACGCATATCCCAACCAGGGTGTCGTAGTCCACAAGATCACTCCCACTAGAGGTAAGTGTCCGCATAATCGCCTCCTTGGGTTCAGAATTTCCAGTGGTCTCGGGAACGGGATCTCCTACCGTTTCTTCTGGAGGGGCAATGGCCACCTCTACCACCTCCCCCGCCTCACCACTGGAAGCGGCTAGGGCCTTCAGGACAAAGAGTCGGTACGACTCGGTGTCGAACTCAGAGTAGTGCGCCCTTGACTGGATCAGTCCCGAAACTAGGTCCTCTGGGACTTCAGCCTCTATTAGGGAACCTTCGTCAAGTTCGCATCCCAAGGATTTCGAATATGCATCCAGGCGCCTGAGTGTAGCCTCAGATGCTTCAACCAGCCAGGATTGGTATGAGACTCGATCGACTACAGAAAAACTCTCGGTGTTTATCGATGTGAATATCCCTCCTTCTTCTGACTCGCTCCACCTAGCCCTTCCCACGATAATCATCAGGAAACGGTCTCCTGAATCGAATCTTGCTAACAGCTCTTCTATTTCGGGGTGAAGTTCTGGTTTGAATGGTGGCACGCTGAAATAGTGAGCTCCGGATGGATCTCTGATTTGTCCGGAGTAGTATGGCCCACTATCAGCGTCTCTTCTCTCTAGCCGTTCTATTACCCCGCCTACGAGGCAGCGATTCACCCTCGCTCCGATTTTGGTTATCACGAAGGAAGGGTCGAATTCTCCTACTCCCTGCTCTACCAAGGAGGCCTCGAAGTACTCTTGTGCGAAAATCCTAATCGCACTCTGCCTCACTCTTGGTGATGCTGTCCGAGTAATCATAGAACCACTTCCCATCTTTTCATGACCACTTCCGCTTCTTCTGCAGGTTTACTTTCTACAACCTCAATCCTGTCCGCGAAAACCATTGCCCCCTGTGCATCCACTGAGCACCTCCCATGAACTAGTATTTTTTTCCCCAAAACAAGACTCTGTAGGCGAGAAACAAAATCTTGGCTGCTAGTATTGGAAACCTCTTCCTTTACATCTTGCATGCTCATACCTAGGAACGCTTCTGCAGGCTCCTTGCCAAGGAATAGGTTGGCGTTCGATATCCCATTGTCGAGTACAAAGCGAAGACGCAAATCCTCCTCTCCCATCTGCGGTCCATGTTCTGAGCAAGACCCATCTCTCAACATCCTTCTGCAATCTGGACACCTTTCAATAATTCCAGACCCGCTGTTAATGGCTACAATTGTTGCTTCCGTGGAAATCCCTCTTCGTGAACCACCCTTTGTGATGCCCGTTAGATCAACCTCGACCCAGTGGTTTTCTGGATCCAGTTTTTCCCAAGGAGAATCGGAGAGGCTAGAGACTTGGTCAATGTTGTCTATTACCAAATCAGGGGATCCTTGCCAGAACTGTACCCTCCCACCCTCTACCCTGATGAACTCCCCGGGTTTGGGGTCAAAGTCGCACCAGGAGGTGAGCCTGCATCTTCCTGTTGGGTCCATCACGTCTCCGCCACGCACGACCCTCTTGCTGCCGTCTTTAGCATCGAAGGTCCTCTGGTTCCAGTTCTCCACCTGCAGGGTTATCGCGACGTCCCTCATTCCATTCCTCAGGTCGGCAATATTCACGTTGTCTAGCTCGGATAACTCACTAACATCCGGGAAGGCTGTGTCGTGAAATGGCTCTATAACAGTGCCATCGTTGATTTGAATTTCCGGAGTTTCGCGGAACTTCCTAACAGACGCCCCGACAATCTTCACCAATGATCCTACTTCGTATTCGAACTCCTTCCAAGAAAGGAAACCGATTCCACCCGAAGAATCTGAGATTTTACCACGAACTACCTGGATCTCCCCACTCCCGTCTTTCCTAACGATGACATCCGGATTGGCTGCCATCACTCTTCCAACTACGTTGACAAACCCCTCTACCTCCGAGGCTCTTGCGATACTCATAGGCTCGTCCCCAGTATGGAGGCCTGCTTGGCTTCCTTCCTTCAGAACAGTGACGCGTGTCGTTCTATTGATGTTGAGTGATCGCTTATCGTTCCACTCGTTCACAGATGCTCCTTCTAGACGTACAACCGAACCAGGAACCAATGTCTCGCTCTTACCTCCCCAGTCCTTGTAGTCCCAGCGCACTCTCTCAGAGCCAGCCTCCCAAGGATTGTCCTCTATCCATCCGAATGCAATCTGGCGCTCCTCGCCTCTGACCATCTGGGTCCTTGGGGTGTACGAAACCACTGCAACCTCGATAGTTACGTTCCTGTCCTCGGCTCCCAGCTCTGAGAATCTCTGCACCTTCTTCTCCTCGCGCACGGTGACAGAGGGGCCAGAGCTTGCTTCTACACCTGTAGAGGCCTGAAACTTGCCGATCACCGACCTCAGCGCGTCTTCGGGAGGTATCAGGAACT
>Ga0310344_10000815_pt1 | contig 24287 bp, 25 predicted proteins | sample HC15DNA20200_MG_FD_203801 | JGI IMG/M metagenome (GOLD analysis project Ga0310344, IMG submission 203801) | Marine microbial communities from station ALOHA, North Pacific Subtropical Gyre - HC15-DNA-20-200_MG | ecosystem: Environmental > Aquatic > Marine > Oceanic | place: Pacific Ocean: North...
AAGTTCTAATAGTTTTTCTTGCTCTGCTTTTGCTATACCCTCTTTATAAATTGGATCAATTTTTTCCCGTTCCTCCTGTTCTTCTTTTCTCTTTCGCTCTTGCTCAATTCTTATAATGTTAATTTCTTTTAATCTATTTTCTTCCTCTTTTTTTAACTGTTTTTCTTCCTCTTTTAATTGCTTTTGTTGTTCTTTGATTTGTTTTTCCCTATCTTTTTCTTTTAATTTTTCTTTTTTTCCTTTTTCCATTTCACGTTTTTTCGTAAAATTCTCATAAATTTTGCCTAGAGTTTGAAATTTTAAATCTACAACTTTTTTTAGATCTATTCCTGCACCATTACTTTTTCTGGTGTATTTTTTGGTTTTTCTTTTTTTTATAATTTTTTTCCTAGTTTTTTTCTTAGTCTTTTTTCTCATCATTCCCCCTTAATCAATATAATTATTGTATACTTTTTTTGGAGTTAAAAAATTAATAATGATCCACTTTGGGTTTCGATAAATGTTACTATGTGCGGTTTATGACGCATCAACACAATTTATTTTGTAAATTTAAAGTGTGGCACTAAGATACCCTATTTAAATAGGCAATTTAGTAATATTAAAAATATATTATTGACCAATTAAGAAAAATCGTATGAAGCAAAAAGTTAATACAATGAATTTAAGACTCGGAAACAATAGAGCATGGGACTCAGTGGACATCATGACGAGAAATATTTATAGAAATCCTAAAAAAACTAAAAAAATATATTTTATAATAAATAAAAAGGTTGTTTCAAAAAATTTTAAAACTTTTTTGAAAAAAAATAAAATTCATCATATTATACAAATTTTAAGTTCAGATTTTAAATTAATAAAAAAAAACAAAAAAAAATTTACACATTTCAATATACAAAATACCGTTCATAAACCAGGTAAAAAATATTTTATCATTGAAATACACAAAAGAGGATTTTTTAACGGAAAAAAGTATAAACAAGCTGTGCTCAAGAAAAAAAATTTTATACTAGCAAGATGTTTATCTGTAAGGAATAATGTAAACTATTTAAGTTTAAACAAAAATTCTTTTAAAAATAGTCTCGCTAACATAAAAAATGTAAATGCTTTAAAAAAAAGTATTAAAAGGAGGTATAAATATAGTTTATCTCATTTATCAAATAGTGAGAAATTATCTCTAGGAGTTGGAATAACTGAACTAAAAATTCTTAAAAGATTTTAACTTCAAATAAATAAAATTTTAATATAAAATTAAATAATTAATATGAGTTTAAATATTACAGAATTATCTAAGATAGGTTGGCATTTTGATAACAGCTATGCTCGATTGCCTGAGATTATGTCAACAAAGCTATCTCCTGTTCCTGTAAATAAACCAAAATTAGTTGTACTTAACGATCTCTTATCAAAAGAAATAGGTCTAAATTTTTCTAATATTTCTGATGAGAATAATGCTTTATTGTTTTCTGGAAATTTACTTCCAAAAGGATCAGAATCTATAGCCCAAGCATATGCAGGACATCAGTTTGGTCATTTCACAATGCTAGGAGATGGTAGAGCAATAATAATTGGTGAACACCTTACTCCAAATAATAAACGTTTTGATATTCAGTTCAAAGGCTCAGGACAAACACCTTATTCGCGTGGAGGCGATGGTAGAGCTGCTCTTGGTCCAATGCTTCGAGAATATATTATTAGTGAAGCAATGCATTATTTAAGGATTCCTACGACAAGAAGTCTTGCAGTAGTTACAACAGGGCAAAATGTAATTCGTGAATCTATTTTACCAGGTGCTATTTTAACTCGTGTAGCTGCTAGTCATATTCGCGTTGGAACATTTCAGTATGTATCAGCATATGGAAATATAAAAATTTTAAAATCTTTAACCGACTATACAATTGATCGTCATTATCCAGATCTAAAAGATTCAACTAATCCACCTCTTAGTTTTTTAAAAGCTGTAATGGAAAAACAAATTGAGCTAATTACAAACTGGATGAGAGTAGGTTTTATTCACGGAGTAATGAATACAGATAACATGGCTATTTCTGGCGAAACTATTGATTATGGTCCATGTGCTTTTATGGACTTTTATGATCCAGAAACTGTCTTCAGTTCAATTGATCATAATGGTCGATATGCATATTTTAATCAGCCTGGTATTGCTAAGTGGAACTTAATGCGTTTTGCGGAAACTATGCTGCCACTTATTGATGAAAATAAAGATAAGGCATTAGAAATTGCACAGGAGGCTATTAACAATTTTGGAAATATTTATAAAAAATATTGGTTTGAAATGATGAGAAAAAAATTAGGTTTTTTTGGTGAAGAAAAAGAAGATGAAATTTTAATTAAAGATTTATTATCATGGATGCATTCAAATAAAGCTGACTTTACAAACACTTTTTATTACTTAACAAAACGAGATTTTTTAAATGAAAAAATTTACCAAAATAAAATATTTTTAGAATGGAAAAAGAAATGGGAAGACCGAATTAAAAGAAATAAGAAATCTAAAGAATCATCCTTTGAGATTATGAAAGACAATAATCCAGTAATCATTCCACGAAATCACAAAGTAGAAGAGGCTTTAGAGTTAGCATGCAACAAGAATGATTTATCATCGATACACAATTTACTTAAAATTTTAAGAAACCCATATTTAGATCGTAAAGGAATTATTGATTATCAAGCCCCACCAAAATCCAGTGTCAATAAATATCAAACATTTTGTGGAACTTAATATGCATTTTCTTAAAAAGTTTAATTTGCCCGAAAATGTAAGATTTAATTCATTTGAATTTGCATTAAACGAAGCATTAAAAAGAAAGTCAAAAGTTCTTGTCGAAACTGGTGTAGCCAGAGGCAAGCAAAAACTATTCTTTTTTTCAAGAATTAATTGGAAAGATGGAATGAGTACATTAATATTTTCAGAGTACGCAGATTATGTAAATGGGCATTTGTATGCGTGTGATATTAATGAAAAAAATATTAAAAATGCAAAAAATTTTACAAAAAAATTTAAGAAAAATGTAACATTTTTTACTAGTGATAGCATTTTGTTCCTAAAAAATTTTACAAAAAAAATTGATTTTCTATTTCTTGATTCTTTAGATGGGCAACATCCCAATACAGCGGAGCATCAACTAGAGGAAATAAAAAGTGCAATTCAAAAATTGCATAAAAATTCGCTTGTTTTACTTGACGATAATGGCCTAAAAACTGAGTTATCAATAAAATATATGTTAAATAATGGCTTTAAAATTATTAACGAAACAAAACAACAGGTCTTATTGTGTTTTAAATAAATAAACGAATCATTTATAATGTAGTTATGTTAACAACTTAGGAGAAACTTATGGTAGAAGCACTAATGGTAGTTGCGTTATTATATTGGGTATCAGGTCTATAAACAATTATTTATAAAGCACCAGCATTTCAAATCTTATATGAAAAGCTGGTGCTTTTATTTTTTTTAAGCGATTCTTCTAACTCCAACCACTTCTAAGTTCGCAGTTTTTTTAATTCTTTTTATAGTTTTGTTTATTGGCATTATTAATGTTTTCTTTAATGGCCCATAAGCATGTATTAATTTTTTTTTTGAAATTGCAAGCGCTACATGACCTTTCCAAAAAATTAAATCATTTTTTCTTATTTTATTTAATTTAACTTTCTTTTTAAAATACTTTATTTGATCTTTTGCATCTCTAGGACAGAATTTATTGTTAAAATTTAAAAATAATTGTATAAGTCCAGAACAATCGACTCCTTTAAAATTTTTTCCTCCCCATTTATATTTTACGTTTATAAATTTTTTTATATTTTTAAATGGGTCTTTAGATATTATATTTATTTTTTTTATATCCTTTTTTTTAATCCAAAAATTATCAAATTTATAAAAGTTATGACTTTTTCCTATAATTTTAATTTTTGAACCAAAACTTAGTTTTTTTTTTATTTTATATTTTTGATTTGGAAGAGAGTAAAGCTCAGAAGATAAAACACAAATCTTGTGTGTATTTTTATGGTTATTAGGAAATTTTTTTTTTAATATATATCCTTTATAATTATCTGTGTTGTTTTTAATTTTTATCCAATTTCTTTTTTTTTTTAATATTTTAAATGTTTCGCCATATATTAGCTGGGTAACGATCTCAGACTTTATATTTTTATTTTTATAAACGTTTATAATAGAGAGATTATTTCTCACTTTAATTTAAGTTTATTTTTAATAAACCAAAGACAAATTAGAGAAGGTATTACCATTATAGCTGTTATAATAAAAAATATTCCCCAGTCCCCATTCAACCAATCAACCATAGCTCCAGAAGAAGCAGCAAGAGTAGTTCGTCCCGCCGTCCCGATAGATGCAAGTAATGCATATTGTGTAGCTGTATAAGTTCTATCAACTAGTAATGAAATAAAAGCAACAAAGGCTACAGTTGCAAATGCAGCTGCCATATCATCAAAAATTACAGCTATTGCAAATAGCCACTCAGATTTACCTGACCAAGCAAGCACAGAAAATAAAATATTAGTAGATGCCATTAATATTCCAGATATAAACATTGCTTTCACAACACCAGATCGTATTGCAAAAAGACCACCAAGAAGAGTAAAGATAACTGTTGTAATCCAACCCAATCCTTTTGAGTAAAGAGCTATATCTGATTTAGAAAATCCTATTTCCTTATAAAAAATTATAGACATTCTTCCAAGAAAAGCTTCTCCAATTTTAAAAAGAAAAACAAATGCTAAAATACCTAAAGCTATTTTAAAACCATTTATTCTAAAAAAACTGATAATAGGACCGGCAATTGTTCCACCGATCCAAGCAATTGATTTTGTTGCGGCATTAGAAGATCCTAGCTTACTTTCAAACATTAAATCAGTATCTTTTTGAGATTTTTGTCTTTCAATAGGTTGAGGTTCATGCACAAACATTAAACCAATATTGCAAAGAATTATAAATATACCGAGTACAAGAAAAGTAATTTGCCAATAATTTTCAAACCCAATATTTTGAAAATATTCAGCTGCATTTAATGCAATTACCCCACCCAATTTATATCCTGTCCACCAACCAACAACAGCCATGGCAGCTCCGGCTTGCATCGATTTTCCTTCATCTTCACCAATTTGTTCAATTCTTAAAGCATCTACAGTTATATCTTGTGTTGCAGAAGCAACCGCTATAACTAGCCCAATTGTAATTACTAAAGCTAAATTTGCTGTTGGATTTACAACGCTCCATAAAACTAAACTAATTAAGATGACAAATTGCATTGTCACAATCCAACCACGACGATGTCCAATTTTATTAGTTAACCAAGGGATACGAATTCTATCTATTATTGGAGCCCAAAGATAATTAAATGCGTAAACTGCAAATATTAATCCAGCCCAACCAATTGTACTTCTGCTTAAACCATCTTCTTTTAACCAAAGACTTAAACTACTTCCAATAAGCACCCAGGGAAATCCACTAATAATTCCCAGTAGGAGAATTCTTATCATTCGCTTATCAAAGTAAACGGAAAAAGCTTCAGACATTGTTTGTTTTTTATGTATTTCCATAAAATATTAATCTTTCCAAAATGTTGGAAAGAACAAAACTAAAACTGCAAACAATTCAAGCCTACCAAGAAGCATACCCAAACACAAACTTAATTTAGAAAAATCTGGCAAGGTATAATAATTACCATTTGGACCAATTACTTCACCAAGGCCAGGACCCACATTTGATATTGCTGAAGCCGCACCAGATACAGCTGTTATAAAATCTAAACCATTTAATGATAGTAGCGTTGCTAAAATAAAAAAAATAAAAAAGTAAAGAAATATAAAAGTTATTAAAGAGTATATAAAATTATTATTTATTTTTTCTCTATTATATTTAATTGTAAATACGCCATGAGGGTAAACTAGTTTTTTAATTTGATTTAAAATAAATAATCCTAAAATTTGAAATCTAAATATTTTAATTCCACATGTGGTCGATCCTGCACAACCTCCAATAAACATTAAAAAAAGAAAAAATATTAATGGAAATTTGCCCCATAAACTAAAGTCAGTTGTGACATAGCCAGTACCAGATAAAATAGAAACTACATTAAAAGCTGATATTCTCAAATTTTCAAAAAAACTTATTTCTTTACTATTCAATAATAAATAGAAAAACATAAGAAGAACACAAATAACCAAAATATAAATCAAACCTTTTATTTGCACATCTTGAAAAAAAATTTTTTTATTTCCTTTTATAAATTTTAAATATGCAATGAAAGGTAAGCTTCCAGATATGATAAAAATTGTTGCAATAATTTCTATTTTTGGATTTTGAAAATAACCAATTGAACTACTGTATGTAGAAAATCCACCGGTTGCAATTGTGGTCATTGAATGTGCAACACTGTCAAAAATATTCATTCCAACAACCCAATAAGCAATTCCACAAAATAATGTTAAAGTTAAATAAATTGACGAAATCAATAAAGTTATTTCACGTGTTTTAGGAAGAATTTTTTCAGTAGTATCTGCACCTTCCATTTTAAACAATTGCATTCCCCCGACATTTAATAGAGGAAGAACAGTCATTGCCATCACTATAACGCCTATACCTCCCAACCATTGTAGAATGGCTCTCCAAATTAGAATTCCTTTTGGTGTACCATCTAAATTAACAATAATTGTTGAACCAGTAGTTGTGATACCTGACATGCTTTCAAAAAATGAATCTACGAAAGATAAATTTAAATTTGATAAAAAAAATGGCAAACACCCAAAAAAGGCCAAACTAGCCCACGACAAAGTTGTTAAAAGAAAAGCTTGTTGTAAATTTAGTTTTTTGTTTTCTTCAAGATTGGTAAGTATTAATAGCACACCAATAAATACTGTTACAGAAGCTGAGTACAAAAAAGTGCTATTATTTTCACCATATATATATTGTACAATAAGTGGTATAAGCATAAATGCTCCTAAAATTAATAAGAGCATGCCGATTGCAAAAAAGACTGTTTTGTTATTATTCATTTTGATGTCGGAGGTTATTTAAATATATTTGAAATTCAACATAATAAGACCTTATTATATCTGTATTTTGCTTATAAAATTTAATAAATCTTTTATATTGTGATTGATAAATCGATAATTCAAGCTACCAACTCCTGGCCATTTGTAGAGGCTAGAAAATTATTTAAAGATAGACAAAAAATTTTTGAAAAAAAAGGTAAAATAATTTTACAAACAGGCTATGGTCCAAGCGGATTACCTCATATAGGAACTTTTGGTGAAGTGGCAAGAACTACAATGATGGTTAATGCTATTAAACAAATAACCGAAATTCCAACTGAAATTATAACTTTTTCTGACGATATGGATGGACTTAGAAAAATTCCTGACAATATACCTAACAAAGAAATTTTAGAAAAAAACTTACACAAACCCTTAACAAGCATACCAGATCCATTTAAAAAATTTAATAGTTTTGGTGAACATAATAACGAGATGTTAAAAAAATTTTTAAATGAATTTAAATTTAAATACACATTTAAAAGTTCTACTGATACGTATAAAAAAGGAATATTTAACAGTTCACTAAATGCTGTTTTACAAAAATATGAAGAAATTATGGAAATTATACTTCCTACTTTAGGCAAAGAAAGACAGAAAACCTACAGCCCGTTTTTACCAATATGCCCAGATACAGGAATAGTTTTGGAAGTTCCGATTGTTGAAATTAAAAAAAAAGAAGGAAAAATTATTTATAAAAATGGTAATAAAAAATTTGAAACAGAAATAACAAATGGAAAATGTAAACTGCAATGGAAAGTAGACTGGGCAATGAGGTGGCATGCTTTTGATGTGGACTATGAAATGTACGGTAAAGATTTAATTGAAAGTGCAATTCTTTCAAGTAAAATTTGCAAAGTTTTAGGAAAAAAAAGTCCTAACGGTTTTGCCTACGAAATGTTTTTAGATGAAAAAGGCGAAAAAATTTCTAAATCTAAAGGAAATGGAATAACCATTGAAGAATGGTTAAAATATGCTTCACCTGAAAGTTTATCATTGTATATGTATCAAAATCCTCAAAGAGCAAAAAAACTATACGCAGATGTAGTACCTAAAGCCGTTGACGAATATTTATCTTGCATAGATAAGTTTGATCAACAGGATGAAAAAAATAAACTTCTTAATCCTGTATGGCATATTCATAATGGCAACCCTCCTAAAGAGAAATCTATTATGCCCTTTTCAGTATTACTTAATTTAGTAGGTTCAAGTAATGCATCAGACAAAGAGGTTTTGTGGAAATTTATTAAAAAATATAAAAAAAATATAAAAGCTTCTGAACATCCTATTTTAGATAGTTTAGTGAAATATGCTTTAAAATATTTTGAAGATGTAGTTAAACCAAAAAAAAAATATAGAAAACCTAACGAGAAAGAAAAAAAAGCCCTTCAAGACCTAGCCAAAAGACTAGAGTCCTGTAAAGATGGTATGAATCCTGAAGAGATACAAACAATAGTTTATTCCGTGGGTAAAGATAATGGATATAAAGAAAATTTAAGGGAATGGTTTAAGGCTATATACGAAATAATTTTCGGAGATCAAGACGGGCCCAGAATGGGATTCTTTATAAGTTTTTTTGGCGTAAAGGAAAGTATAGAGTTAATAAATAAATATATTAAATAATGTTTTCTGTTTTAAAACCCTTTTTATTTAATCTAGATCCAGAAACTGCGCATGATTTAGCTATCAAATCACTTAAATTTAATTTTTTACCAAGCAAAACATTTGAGATAGAAGAAGAAGAAAAATTAAACATTAAATTGTTTGGAAAAAAATTCCCTAACCCAATAGGTTTAGCAGCAGGATTTGATAAAAGTGCTGAAGTCTACAATTCATTGTTAAAATTAGGATTTGGGTTTATAGAAGCCGGAACAGTAACTCCTTTAAAGCAATTAGGGAATCCAAAGCCAAGGATATTTAGGCTTGAAGAAGATAAAGCTTTAATCAATAGGCTAGGATTTAATAATGATGGAATGGAGATTATTAAAAACAGAATACAATCAGAAAGAAAAAAAGGCATTTTAGGCATTAATATTGGGCCAAATAAAAATACTAAGGATCAAAAAAATGATTTTTGTTTATGTTTAAATAATTTTTTAGATATAGCAGATTATATTACAATTAATATATCTTCACCTAATACAGAAGGTTTAAGAGATTTTCATGATAAGGAAAAACTTAATAAACTATTGCTAGATTTAAATAAAATAAAAAAAAATAAAAATATCCCCCTTTTGTTAAAAATTTCTCCTGATATTACAGATAATTATATTAGTGAAATTATAAGCATTGCAATAAAAAATAATATTTCTGGAATTATTTTAACAAATACTACTAATACAAATAGAGAAAGCCTGTTAAGTAAAAATAAAAATGAAGAAGGAGGTCTTTCAGGAGAACCAATTCAAAAAATATCTACAAATATGATTAAAAAGTTTTATAAACAATTAGGAGGTAAAATTCCTATTATAGGTGTCGGCGGAATTAATTCTGGAAAATCAGCGTATGAAAAAATTACTGCAGGAGCTTCTCTTTTACAACTTTATACTGGATTAGTTTATAAGGGACCATTTATAGCGAGAGATATTAAAAAAGAATTAATCCAAATTCTAAAATCTGAAAAAATTAATAATATTCAAGATGCTGTAGGTATAGATTCCTAGCTATCCAATACTTCCAAGTGAAGGAAAATATTCTAAAATAAAAAATCCTAAGACTTGTAATTGGCCCGTTAATATAGCTATTCCTGTTAATAATAAAATCGTCCCACCAATTTTTGTAACTCTATTTATATATTTTTTAAAATTTTTTGAAAAAATAAAAAATTTGTTTATTAAAATTCCAGAGATAATAAATGGGATTGCTAGTCCTAATGAATAGAAAGAAAGCAATAATATACTTTTACTTAAGTTTTCTTCTATTGCTGCTAATGATAAAATAGATCCGAGAATAGGGCCTATGCAAGGTGTCCATCCAAAACCAAAAGCTGCACCAACTAATAGAGGGAAAGTTAAATTATCACTATATTTATTGGTAAACATTCTAAAATCTTTATTCATAAATTTAAAATTTATAAAACCCATTAATTGAAGTGAAAAAAATATTATAATTATTCCAGCAATTATTCTTAAAATATTTGAATTAGTTAAAAAGAATTTTCCGATAAAAGAAGCGGTTAACCCTAAAGTTATAAAAACTAATGAAAAACCTAAAGTAAAAAAAATTGTTTTAACTATTACGGAGCTATTTTTTTTTTCAATGAGTTTTTCTAAAGATGTCCCAGAAATATAGGAAATATAACCAGGAATTAATGGTAGAACGCACGGAGATAAAAAACTAATTAGCCCTGCAAAAAAGGCAATAGATAACGTAGTATTCATTTAATATATTCTCTTGATTCCATTTGCTACTGGATCTATATACTGCATAGGAAATTTAATATGTCAAAAAAATGTGAATTAACAGGCAAGTCACCCTTAAAAGGTCATAAAGTTAGCCATGCTAACAATAAGATGAAAAGAAAGTTTTTTCCTAATCTTAAAAATGTGACTTTTAAAAGCAATATGCTAAATAGAAATATAAGGCTTAGTGTAAGCAATGCTGCATTAAGAACAGTTGATTACATGGGTGGAATAGACTTTTATTTAAAAAACGTTAAATCGTTTAAGCTTTCACCAAAAGCAAAAAAACTAAAAAATAAAATAATTGCAAAAGCCTAATTGTTAATGACTAAGGAAAATAGATTATTTTTTCTCTTAGCATTTTTGATGGCTGTTATAATAAGCTTATCGAACTATTTAGTTCAATTTCCTGTTCAATATTTTGATTTAAACAATTTATTAACATATGGAGCTTTTACATATCCAATAGCATTTTTTATTACAGATTTGTCGAATAGAAGATTTGGAAAAAAAGCTGCTAAAAATATTGTATATATAGGATTTTTATTAGGAATTATTTTAACATTTTATTTTTCTACAAACTATTCAGATCTTATTTCTATTAGGATTGCAATTGGATCTGGTATAGCTTTTTTAACCGCACAATTAATCGATGTACATATTTTTGATAAATTGAGAAAAAAAATATGGTTTGCCGCCCCTCTGACTTCATCAATAATAGGGTCAACTATTGATACATTTTTATTTTTTTCTATTGCTTTTTACGGGACAGGAGTAAATTGGATAACATTATCTATTGGAGATTTATTTGTAAAAATTTTTGTTGCCTTGCTAATGCTTATACCATTTAAGTTTTTAATTAATTATCTGCAAGATGTATCAAATATAAAAAATAAAATTAATGTATAGTTTTTAATTTTTTTTCTGAAAATAATTTAGTTAGCTGATTTATCATAACATCACCAAGCTCTTGTACATCAGCAATTTTAATTGCTTTTTTATAATACCTAGATACATCGTGACCAATACCAATTGCTAAAATTTCGATATTTGAATTTTCTTCTATCCATTTTACAGTTTGTTTGAGGTGTTTTTCTAGGTAATCACCAGAATTGACAGAAAGAGTAGAATCATCAACAGGCGCTCCATCTGAAATAATCATAAGTATTTTTCTTTCCTCTTTTCTTTTTATAATTCTTTTGAAAGCCCACAAAAGAGCTTCACCATCTATATTTTCTTTCAACAACCCTTCTTTGAGCATTAAACCAAGATTTTTTTTTGATATTCTCCAAGGTTCATCTGCAGATTTATATATAATATGTCTTAAATCATTTAATCTTCCAGGTTTTGCTGGTTTATTTATTAAATTCCATTTCTCTCTACTTTTTCCACCTTTCCAATTTTTTGTAGTAAACCCCAAAATTTCAACTTTAACTGAACATCTTTCCAATGTTCTTGATAGTATATCAGCGCAAATTGCTGCTACAGATATTGGTCTTCCTCTCATAGATCCGGAATTATCAATAAGAAGGGTAACAACAGTATCTTTAAACTCTGTTTCTTTTTCATTTTTGTAAGAAAGTGAGTGCAATGGATCAATTATTACTCTTGATAATTTTGAAGCATCAAGCATTCCTTCCTCCAGGTCAAAATCCCAAGATCTATTTTGTTTTGCCAAAAGTTGTCTTTGTAATTTATTAGCTAGTTTAGCTATTATATTTTGCAAGCTTGTTAATTGTTGATCAAGATTTTTTCTAAGCCTAATAATTTCTCCCGGTTCTTCCAAATCCTCTGCTGAAGCAACTTCGTCGTATTCACTGGTAAAAACACTATATTTTTCCTTTAATATATTATTTTGTTTTTTTCTTTGTATTGTAGGATTTTCTTTACTATCTTCATCTTTGCTTTCGTTCAAATTATCAGATTCACTTAAGGTATTAATTTCGTCATCGGTGACGTTAAAACTATTATCACTTTCTTCATTTTCCTGTTCACTACTTTCATTCTTTTCATCGTCACCATTTTGAGAGTTAGTATCTTCATTGGCAGTTTCCTTTTTTTCTTCTTTTTCTTTTGAATCTGAATCTTCAAACTTTAAATCATCTATTACTTCAGCAATTAAATGATTAAATTTTTCTTGATTTTCAACATTATTTTCAAGATCTTTTAATTTCGTTTTGATATTTTTATCAAATAGTTCTTGCCAGTAAGACAAAACTTTTTTTGTACTCGGAGTTTGTTTAATATTAAAAAAATGATTTTTTAAATATAATTCAAATGCTTCAGTGATTGGAACATCAGCTTCAGTTTTTATTTCACTTATTTTTTTATTTTTAAATTTATTTTCATAACATTTAATCAAGTTATTTTTAATACCTTTTAACTTATTAGAACCTAACTTTTCATATCTTATTTTTTCAGCAATAGCATATAAGGACTTAGCCATAGGTGTTTTCGGCTCATTTTTTAAGTATATTTTTTTATCAGTGTATCTTATTTTTAGGGCTTCAGAATCTGCAAAGGCTCTAAGATTAATAAAGTCTTGTAAGTTTTTAAGAGCCAGAATTTCAGGAAGATTTAACGTCTCATTTTTTGAATTCGTGCTAGTTCCAAATTTTACTTCCAAATTGTGCTGTTCAGAAATGACCTTAACCGCAGAAGAAATTGCGGCTTTAAATCTTTCTTTTAAAATTTCTTTTTCATCCATTATAGACTATTAAATTTTTATATTGATAGAAGATTCAGGCAGATCATCGCCAAAACATCTTTGATAATATTCAGCTATTATATTTTTTTCTAATTCATCACATTTATTTAAAAATGTAACTCTAAATGCATAACCAACATCTTTAAAAATTTCTGCATTTTGAGCCCAATACAAAACTGTTCTTGGACTCATAACAGTAGAAATGTCTCCATTAATAAAACCTTTTCTAGTTAAGTCAGCAACTTTTATCATATTTGAAACAACTTCTTTTCCTTCTTTGTTATTAAAATTTTTTGTTTTAGCTAAAATGATTTCAAGCTCCTTATCAAATTTAAGATAGTTTAGTGTTGATACAACATTCCATCTATCCATTTGACCCTGATTGATTTGTTGAGTTCCTTGATACAAGCCTGTTGTGTCACCTAATCCGATCGTATTCGATGTTGCAAATAATCTAAAAAAAGGGTGTTGTTTTAAAACTTTGTTTTTATCCAGCAGTGTGAAACTTCCTTCATTTTCAAGAACTCTTTGTATTACAAACATTACATCTGGACGTCCCGCATCATATTCGTCAAATACTAAAGCAACAGGATTTTGAATTGACCAAGGAAGAATACCTTCTTTAAATTCTGTAACTTGCTTATTATTTTTTATTACGATTGCATCTTTTCCAATTAAATCTATACGACTAACATGTCCATCTAAATTTACCCTGATGCATGGCCAGTTTAATCTTGCCGCGACTTGCTCTATGTGTGTCGATTTTCCAGTTCCATGATAACCTTGAATTAATACACGTTTGTTAAACGCAAAACCTGAAATAATTGCAAGAGTTGTATCTCTATCAAATTTATAATTGCTGTCTATCTCAGGAACAAACTCATTTTTTTTAGAAAATCCATCAACTTTCATTTCTGTATCAATTCCAAATATTTGATTTATAGAAATTTTTATGTCCGGTGTTAATTGGCTTAAATCTGTCATAATTTATTTTGTTATCATAATCATTTTTAAATGACTATAAGCTAAAGTTATTTTCTTTAATTTATCTTCATATTGTTTATTACCGGAATGTTTATCAGGGTGAAACTTTTTTACAAGAGTTTTAAATTTTTTTTGTATAGTTGCCCAATCAGCATTAAATTCAAGGCCCATAATTATAAAAGCGTCCTTATCCTTCGAGCAGAGTTCTTTATATTTATTTGTACGTAAGGCTTCTTCTTTACTAAAAATGTTAAATTTATCACTTAATGCATTATTCCAAAGTATATTAAAAAAATTGTCAGATGAACCAAATTTTTGTGTAGGTCTATGCCAAGTAATGTCGGATTTTAAAAAATTGGCAATCTCTTTTTCTGACATTCCCTCAAAATAATTCCATTTCTTATTAAACTCTTTTATGTGGTTTTCACACAACCATTTAAAGTTTTTGCTATTGTCTTTTTCAGCAGGAGCTTTGAAATCTCCAGTTTCTTTACAGTTTTCCCACTCACAAATATTTTTCATTGTTTAATATTATTATATGATTTAGAGTTTTAGAAGGAAAATGACAATTTTTTTGGAAAAAGTAAAAGAAAAAATTAAATCTAAGCTTGATCCTGAAAAAATATCACTAATTGATAATTCGCATTTACACGCCCATCATAAGACTTTTGATATTAATAAGTTTAATCTTAAACTAATTATAAAGTCTGAGAAATTAAAAAGCATGAGTAAAATTGATGCACATAAACTAATTTATTCTATCCTAGAAGATGAAATTAAAAGTAAAATACATGCTCTAGAAATTGACATACTATAAGTTTTTTAATTATAAAAAGAAGTTAAAAATTTATTTATTTCACCGTCTTTAGCTGTAAAGCTTCCCGGCTTCATTACTTTTCCTATTTTTTTTATGAGGATTAAGTTAATTTTTTCATTTAAATTTTTTTTATCTTTTTTCATAAAATAAATAATTCTCTTAATTTCACTTTTTTTAAAAATTTTTTTAATTTGCATTGGTAAATTTAAATTATTGTAGTGTTTTTTAATTAATTTTAAATCATTTAATGGTAAAAATTTTTTCCTAAATGATAATTCACAAGCCATCATCATTCCTATTAAAACAGCTTCTCCGTGGTTTAATTTTTTAGAGTATTTTTTAGATACTTCAAATGCATGTCCAAATGTATGTCCAAAATTTAAAATCATTCTTAGATTTTTCTCATCTTCATCTTTATTAATTATGGAAGATTTAATTTTACAACTTTTCGCAATTGCACTTATTAAAATATTTTTATTTTTATTTACAATTATTTTTTTAGCATTTTTGTCTAGCCACATAAAAAAATTTTTATCTAAAATTAAAGAATGTTTTAAAATTTCTGCGTAGCCACAAATCATTTCTCTTTTTGGCAAACTATTAAGCAAAGAAGTATCTATTAAAACAAATTCAGGTTGATAAAAACTTCCTATAAGATTTTTTCCTTGTTGAGAATTAACTGCTGTTTTTCCACCAACTGATGCATCAACTTGAGATAAAAGTGTTGAGGGGATATTTATAAACTTTATTCCTCTTTTTGTTATGCTTGAAACAAAAGCAGATAAATCTCCTAAAATTCCTCCTCCTAGAGATATTACACAATCAGATCTATTGAAATTATTTTTAAGCAGATTCTCTATCAATTTGTTTGCAAATTTAAAACTTTTTGTTTTTTCATTCACCGTCAATCTGTAAGTTTTTAAATTATATTTTTTTAAAGAATTAATTAATTTATTTAATTGTTGTGAAGGTACATTTCTATCAATCAAAATACATATTTTTCTTACATTTGGGAGCTTTTTTTTAATCAAGTTTCCGGTTTTATTTATTATTTTATCTCCAATATATATTGGATATAATTTACTTTTAGTTTTAACAATTATTTTATTGCTGCTCATATATATCTACTATTTTTTTCGCAATATTTACTTTACTAAGGTTATCACATTTAATCCTGTAATTGGCTAGTTTATAAAATTTCTTCCTTTTCACGAAAATTGCTTTTAATTTTTCAAGATTATTTTCTTTATCGAGAAGTGGTCTCCTTGTATTATTTTGTATTCTTTTAGCCAAAGTTTCTAAATTAATATCCATCCATATTGATATTGAAGTTTTTAAAATACTTTTCCTTAAATTTTCATTAATGAAGGCTCCACCACCTAAAGCTATAATTGAATTGCTTTTTTTTAATGATTTTAAGACCTCTTTTTCTTCCTCATTTCTGAAAAAAGTTTCTCCTTTTTTTTCAAAAATTTCAGAAATAGTCATTAAGTTTTTTTTTTGAATATTTGAATCTGTATCTATAAATTTTAATTTGCCTCTTTTTGCTGCAATTTTTGCTATTGTGCTTTTCCCAACAGCCATCATTCCTAATAAAACAACGTTTTTTTTCACAAGTTATAGCAATTTTAAATTTGATTTTTCACAATTATGTCTTAATTTTCGAGTGTAAATACAATTTTATAAATATGCAACTTAGATTAAGACCTAGATCAAGCAGAAATTTAATAAGTAGGAACTCGGTAATAAAAATCATTTTAATTATTATAGTTTTGTTTATTGGAATATATTTACTAGATAAAATAGATTTTGGCGAACCTACAAAACTTATCAAACAAGAAATTAGCAATGATAAGCTTACCACGCTTAAATAAATTATTACTTTTTATAATTTTCTTTGTACTTCTAAACATTAATTTTGTTTATGCAGAAGATAAAGCCGAAGATATTTGGGATTCTGAAAACGAAAATATTCAAGAAAAAAATAGTGAGACAAATGAGCAAAAAGAAATAAAAATTGAAGGTTCAACCATTTCTAGTGATGTAGAAAAAATAATAATAAAAATAGATGAAAATAAAATTGAAGACTTTCAACAATCAATAGTTGGAATATTTGATCCTGAAGATAATAATTTTAGTTTAAATATGTGGAAAAATTCTGATGGAGAAGAAATAAAAAAAGTTTTAAAAAGATTAAACAAATTGAACCTTTCCAAACTTTCCGAAGAGTTGCTTTTCCAAGTTTTGTTCACAAATGCTTATTCACCCAATAAAAATTTAAACTCTGAAGATTTTTTGAAAATAAAAATTAATTGGTTAATAAATAAAAAAAGAATTAAAGATTTAGAAACTTTACTAAAAAATAATTCTCAAGTGGGGAAAAGTTCAAAAGCTGTAAAATATTTAATAAACGAATATCTTTCTGAGGCAGATATAAAATCTGCTTGTGATAAAATAAACTTTATAGATCAAGATATTAAAAATAATTATTTAGATAAATTTATTATTTACTGTTTAATTAATAATGATCGCCAAGATGAAGCCCAATTAATTTTTGATTTACTAAAAGAAAAAGGTTTTAAAGATAATTTTTTTGAAAACAAAATTAATTTTTTGTTAGGTGTTAGTAATGAAACTACACAAAAAGTGGTAGATAACGATCTTTTGAATTTTCATTTATCTCAAATTACTGTTGATAATTTTAATTATGAACCAACTGATAAAACAAATAAATATATATGGAAATATCTTGGGGCAGCGAATTTAATAAAATTAAATAGTTTTCAAGATGAAGAGATTATAATTACTTATGAAAAAGCTGCAGCTCAAAATACTTTTGACAAAGATGAAATTTTTAAAATTTATTTGAGAATTGATTTTAATTTTAACCAATTATTAAATGCAGAAGAAATATACAAAACTTTGCCAAACTATAAATCTAGAGCACTAATCTATCAAAGTATTTTACTAAACGATAACGTGGAGAAAAAAATTAAACTTTTATTTCTTCTAGAAGATTTATTTCGCAAAGATAAACTTTCCAATATTTTTGAAGATGAATTAATTAATATTTTAAAAACAATTAATCAGGATGATATTCCAGATAATTATATTGATTTAGTTAAAGAGAGTTTAGACACAAAATCAGTTAAAAAAATAAAATTTAATAACGAAATACTACATAAATCTAAAGTAATAATGCATTTTCTGGATGATAATAGAAAAATAAGTAAAACAGAAAAAGATTTTAAAACAGTTTATAAAAAAATTAAAAGAAATAAAAAATATTTTGTTTCTATAAAAGATATTATAGTTTTAGAATCTCTCAAAATGGATGGAGTATCTTTACCGCAAGATTTAGATTATAAAGCTTTATTATCAGAATTGACTATTCCTCAAAATTTGGAAGAGCTGGCCAATCAAAATCAGCTAGGTTTGGTTATGCTAAAAATTGTAGAAATCATAGGAGAAGATAATATAAGTGATTTAGATCCTGAAACATTATTCTTTTTAAACAAAATATTAAACAACTTAGGTTTGAAAAAAATAAGAAATAATATTTTGAGCGAAGCACTTCCCACAAGAGTTTAAAAAGGTTATTTTTTGACGCAATAACTTGACTATATTATGCTTATAATTTATTTCTATTTATATGGCATTAAGGCAAATATTAACTGAACCAAATAAAATTTTAAGAGAGAAATCACTACCAGTTGAAAAAGTGGATTCTGACTTACAAAGACTTATGGATGATATGTTGGAGACAATGTATTCTGCTCCTGGGATTGGTTTGGCTGCAATTCAGGTGGGAGTTCCTAAAAGAGTGATTGTTATTGATATAGCTCCAAAAGATCAACCAAAAAATCCGATGTTTTTTGTAAATCCTATTATAACTTCAAAATCAAAAGATAATTCAATTTATGAAGAAGGTTGTTTATCTGTACCTGGTCAATTTGCAGAAATTCTAAGACCTGACAAATGTAAAGTAAAATATCTTGATTACTATGGTCAGGCCAAAGAAATTGTAGCTGAAGGTATGCTTGCTACATGTATCCAGCACGAAATAGATCACTTAGAAGGTATATTATTTATTGATTATCTATCTAATTTAAAAAAATCAATGATTGTAAAAAAGCTTTCCAAACAAAAGAAAGAACTTGAAAGAATTGTAGTTTAAATTCACAAATAAAATAATGTCACTTAAAATAGTTTTTATGGGAACTCCTGAATTCTCAGTTCCAACATTAAATTTATTAATTAAAAATAAATTTAATGTTGTAAAAGTTTATACTCAACCACCTAAAAAATCAAAAAGAGGTCAAAAAATAAATCCATCACCAATAGAAGTGTATTGTAAAAAAAATAATATAAGTTTTAAAAGCCCAGAAATTTTAAATGTCGAAGAAGAACTTAAAGCTTTTAAAGAATTATCCGCAAATTTAGCCATAGTTGTTGCTTATGGAAAAATAATTCCAAAAATTTTTTTAAACACCGTTAAATTTGGATTTATTAATATTCATGCTTCGTTATTACCTAAATGGAGAGGAGCAGCACCAATTCAAAGAGCCATAATGAACGAAGATAAAAATATAGGAGTTAGCATTATGAAAATTGAAGAAAAATTGGACAAAGGTCCTGTTTTAGCCTCGAAAGAGTTTAAATTAAATAAAAATGAAAGTCATGGAGAAATTGAAAAAAAACTTTCTTTAGAAGGGGCAAATTTATTAATTCAAAGTTTAAAATTAATTGAAAATGGAAATTCAAAATTTATAGAACAGGACGATTCAAAAGCTACCTATGCAAAAAAGATAGATAAAAATGAAGCAAAGATTAATTGGAATAAAGATGCTAATAAAGTCCTTGCACATATTCATGGTTTAAGTCCAAATCCCGGAGCATGGTTTGAATTTGATAAAGAACGTTATAAAGTTTTAAAAGCAAAAATATCTACTGAAAATGGAAAGTTTGGTTATGTTCTCGACGATAATTTAACAATCGGATGTGAATCAGGAGCTATTCAAATTTTGGAACTACAGCGACAGGGCAAAAATAAACAAACTGTCAAAGAATTTTTACTTGGTAAAAAAATTAACAAAGGAGCAATCTTAGTTTAATGCAAAGATATAAGATTAAAATAGAATATGAAGGAACTCCATTTGTAGGTTGGCAATTTCAAAAAAATGGTCAATCTGTTCAGGAAGTATTGCAAAAAGCAATATTTAATTTTTCAAAAGAGAACGTAACTGTCACAGGCGCTGGAAGAACAGATTCAGGGGTTCATGCTTTGGCACAAGTGGCTCATTTTGATTTAAAAAAAAAAATACAAAAAAAAAATATTTTACCTGCTATTAACCAAAATATTTCTAATAAATCGGTAACGGTTTTAAAAATAAACAGAGTAAATAAAAACTTTCATGCTAGACATGACGCTCAAAAAAGAACTTATTTATATTTAATCATCAACAGGCAGTCACCCTTAGCACTTCAAAAAAATAAAGCATGGCACATAAGAAAAAATCTGGATATAAAAGCTATGAAAAAGGGAGCAAAATTGTTGTTGGGAACCCATGATTTTTCAACTTATAGAGCAGCATCTTGTGGAGCAAAATCTCCGGTAAAAACTATGGAAAAAATTTTAATAAAAAAAAACAAAGATAAAATTTCTTTACAATTTACTTCTAGATCATTTTTACAACAACAGGTTAGATCTATGGTTGGTTGTATTAAATATTTGGGAGAGGGAAAGTGGAATATTGATGCATTTCAAAAATCATTTAAGTCAAAAAAACGTTCTAAATGCGCACCCCCTGCTCCTGCTTGTGGTCTTTATTTAAAAAATATTTTTTATTAAAATTCCATTAAGGATTTTATGTGGTAATCAACACTTTCTCTAAGAGCGTTTAGATCATATCCGCCCTCTAAAATAGAAACTACTTTTCCTCCGCAAAGTTCTTTTGCGAGTGTTAATATTCTTTTTGTTAAAGTGTAATAGTCTTTTGATTCTAGATTGATTTGAGCAAGAGGGTCGTCTTTATGAGCATCAAATCCTGCAGACAATAAAATAAATTCAGGTTTAAATGTTTTAAGTTTTTTAAAAATGCTTTCATAGGCATTTAAAAATTCATGTGGTTGAGTTCCAGCATTCAGAGGAACATTTAATACATTATCTTTATTACCTTTTTCATTTGCAGCTCCAGAACCAGGATAATATGGGTATTGATGAGAAGAAATGTATAAAACTTTTTCGTTGTCATAAAATATATTTTGAGTTCCGTTACCATGATGTACATCAAAATCAATAATAGCAACTTTTTTTAATTTATATTTTTGTAACAAGTAATAAGCTCCTACCGCCACATTGTTATACACACAAAATCCCATTGCTTTTTGTTTTTCCGCATGATGCCCTGGAGGTCTTACAGCACAGAAGGCATTATTAAAATCTTTTTTCATTACACCATCTATAGCGGTTAGCATTGAGCCCACAGCATCTTTTGTAGCATTTTTACTTCCCGGAGAAACAATAGTATCTCCATCTAAAAAATTTAAGCCTTGTTTAGGAAAAGATTCATTTACATTATTTAGATAATTTTTATCATGCGCATATTCTAAATATTTTAGGTCAAATTTTGCAGGCTTCTTCCAAATTAAGTTTTTTGATTTTATTTTTTTTAAGTGATCTATAACTACAGTTACACGATCCGCTCTTTCAGGGTGCCCTTGTCCCGTGTCATGATTTAAGTAAGTGTCAGTAGTAACTAATCCAGTTTTCATTTAAAGTAATTTTCTAAAATATTTAAATATATTTTAGTTAATTTCTTTAGGTCTGACAAAGAAACAGATTCATCAATTTTATGCATGGTTTTTCCAACCAAACCGAATTCCAAGCAAGGTGCTATTTTTCTAATAAATCTGGCATCAGAAGTTCCGCCTGAAGTTGATAATTTAGGTTTAATCCTAGTAATTTTTTTTATCGTATTTTGAATCATATAAGTTGTTTTATTTGGCTTAGATAAAAAAGCTTCACCAGAAACTTCGTATTTTACTTTAAAATTACACTTAGCTTTTTTAACTATTGATTTAAATATAGTATTTAACTTTCTTTTTAGCGTGCTAGATGAATGTTTATCATTAAATCTAATATTAAATACAGCATTTGCCGATCCAGGAATTACATTATCAGCGTGGTTATCTATATTAATTTTGGTTATTTCCAGGTTTGATGCTTGAAAATTTTTTGTACCTTTATCTAATTTTATTTCTTTTATTTTTTTTAAAATTTTTATCATTGCGTTAGATGGATTATTTGCTCTATTTGGATAGGCTACATGGCCTTGTGTACCAATCACGGTTAATCGTCCTGTTATACTTCCTCTTCTTCCAATTTTAATCATTTCACCAAGTTTATTAGGATTAGTTGGCTCTCCAACTAAACAGAAATTAATCTTTTCTTTTTTTCTTTTTAGGTATTTAACTACTTTTTTTGTTCCATTTATTGCTATACCTTCTTCATCACCAGTAATTAATAAACTTATAGAACCTTTAATTTTTTTATTTTTTGCTTTGAATTTACTTACAGCTGCTACAAAACAAGCGATAGAAGCTTTCATATCATTAGCTCCTCTACCAATTAATTTATTATTTTTTATAGCTGGTTTAAAAGGATTTACACTCCAGTCGGTTATATTTCCTGGTGGCACAACATCTGTGTGTCCAGCATAACAAAAATTTGGTGATGATCTACCAAGTTTTGCATACAAATTTTTAACATTTTTAAAATTGATTATCTGGCATTTAAATCCAAGAGATTTCAAATTTTTTGCTAATAGACCTATCGCTCCTGCATCCCTAGGGGTTATACTTGGCCTACGAATCAATTCTTTTGTTAATTTTAATTCACTGATTGTCATGAGTTTTTTTAATCTCTCAATAAATCGTTTATTGAAGTTTTGCTTCTTGTTTTTTCGTCCACTTTTTTTACAATTACCACGCAATACAATGATGGGCCTTCGGGATTATTTTTACTAGGCATACTTCCTGGTACTATAACTGAATATTCAGGAACTTTACCGTAGTGTATTTCCCCTGTTGATCTATCAACAATTCTTGTTGATGCTCCTATATAAACTCCCATGGACAAAACAGATCCTTTACCAACAATAACACCTTCAGCAATTTCTGCTCTAGCACCAACAAAACAATTATCCTCAATTATTGTAGGGTTTGCTTGCATTGGTTCCAAAACGCCACCTATTCCAGCTCCACCTGATATATGACAATTTTTTCCAACCTGCGCACAAGATCCTACTGAAGCCCAAGTATCAATCATAGTTCCCTCATCGACAAACGCCCCAACATTTAGGAATGAAGGCATTAGCACAACATTTTTTGCAACAAAGGCTCCTTTCCTAATTACTCCATTAGGGACGTATCTAAAACCAGCAGCAGCTATTTTTTTTTCATTCCAACCCTGCGTTTTCCCATCAATTTTATCATACCAAGTTGAATAAGGACCTTTCGAAGCTTTCATTTTGTTAACTCTAAAACTTAACAGTATTGCTTTTTTTATCCATTGATTAACATGCCACTGATTATTCTTTTTTTCTGCGACGCGTATTTTTCCTGAATCTAATAGATCTATAGTTTTATGAATAGCGTTTATTATTTTTTTATCAGATTTAGAATTAACTTGGTTTTTATTATTCCAAGCTTCGTTAATAATATTTTCAAAAGATTTAGTATTCATTATGCAGCTTTTAGTAGATTAATTTTTTTTAAAAATTCTGACAAATTATTTGTTCTATAATTAACAAAGCTACTATTTGCAAATTTGCTTGCCCAAGGTTCACTATTTTCTATCCAAACTGTTTTCATTCCCATTTCATATGCTGGTTTTAAATTTCTTGCAATATCTTCAACTAATACACATAATTTTGGGTCAATTTTATGTTTTTTTACCAATTTTTTATATGGCTCCATTAAAGGTTTTGGAATGAAATCGCTGTCAACAATATCAAACATATCATCAAAAAGTTGATCTATGCCTAATTTTTTTGTGACATTTAATGCATGTTTTCTTGACCCATTAGTAAATATAATTTTTATTCCATCAAGTTTTTCAATTTCATTTGCTAGACTAGAGTCTTTTTGAAGAAAATCAATATTTATGTCATGGACAAAATCTAAAAATTCATGTGGATTAATTTTATGATTTTTAATCATTCCATTTAAGGTGGTGTTATACTCATGAAAATATTTTTTTTGAATTTTTTTAGCCTCTTCTTTTTCTACTTTAAGTTTTTTAGATATA
>Ga0310344_10000816_pt1 | contig 24281 bp, 18 predicted proteins | sample HC15DNA20200_MG_FD_203801 | JGI IMG/M metagenome (GOLD analysis project Ga0310344, IMG submission 203801) | Marine microbial communities from station ALOHA, North Pacific Subtropical Gyre - HC15-DNA-20-200_MG | ecosystem: Environmental > Aquatic > Marine > Oceanic | place: Pacific Ocean: North...
GCAAAGTTCATACATTTAGCAGCTCCTAGCCCTTCTTTCTCTGGTTGAACTAGGTGAAATGCATCAGATGTAACGCCCCATCCTTTAATTTCGCATAAAATAGGAGCATTTCTATTTAAAGCATGTTCATATTCTTCTAATATTAATATTCCAGAGCCTTCTGAAGGAACAAATCCATCTCTTTTTGCATCAAAAGGTTTGCTTGCTTTTTCAGGAATTTCATTTTGACTTGTTAAAGCATGCATATTGCAGAATCCTCCTAAGCTTATTTGACAGAAAGGAGCTTCAGTGCCTCCTGAGACCATAATATTAGCAGTTCCTCTTTTAATTACTTCATAGGCTTCTCCTATTGCCTGAGTTCCAGCAGCACAAGCAGTAATACATGTGTTTGAGTAACCTTTTAATTGAAAAATCCTACTTATATTTGCTGCAGCCATGTTGGGTAACATCATTGGAACATATAACGGACTAATAGGGTTTCCTCCTCTTTGGAAGAGTATCTTCGATTGTTTTTCAGTTTCTGGAAGTCCGCCAGATCCACAGCCTATTAAAACACCAATTTTATATTGATCTTCCTTTGTAATATCTATCTGAGAATCTTCTAATGCATTTTTAGTTGCTGCTACTGCTAATTGTGAAAATCTTGCTAGTCTTCTTGATTCTTTTTTGTCGATATAATCTTCAGGGGAGAAATTTTTAATTTCACCTCCAATTTTACAGGAATAATTCTCTGTTTCTACCGATTTGAGAAAATCTATCCCAGATTCTCCATTGATTAAATTATTCCACAGAGTACTCACCGATGAGGATAAACATGTTATTGCCCCCATTCCAGTAACTACTACTCTTTTATTTTTATAATTCATTTGTTTCATAAATTTCTGGCTCTATTTCTAATAGTAATTCTCTAAATTCTGCCGCTACAAATAATGAACCTGTAACTACAATTAATTCATAATTTTGATTTTTTGCATAATTAATAAAAGATTCTTTTACAGATTCTGTTATTTGAGATTCAACTATATTATCAAAAGAAAGGATGTTTTTTAAAGATTTTGCATTAACTGATTTGGGATGTCTCGATTTAGTAAAAATTATATTTTCAGTTAATTGGGAAAGTATTTTTATATTTTTATTTTCATTATGATCTGAATTGCATCCGAATATAAGTAATATTTTTTTTTGGTTTATGAATAATGAATTTATTGTTTTTACTAGATCTCTACATGCTGATGGATTGTGAGCTCCATCAATTAAAAACAATTTCTTGTATTTTTTGATTACTTCTCCTCTACAAGGCCAATTAACACCTTCTAATCCTGAAATAGTATTTTTTTTATCAAGTTTTATTAGATTGAAATTTTCTAGGCAGGTAATTGCTGTAGAAACATTAATTGATTGATTTATACCTATAAGAGGATGTTGGATTTTATAAGAATCTTTTGAAGTACGTAGTTTCATATGTAATTTTTCTGATTGATAGTGTTGATTAAAACTTTTAATATTTTCTTCAACATTTATAAAAGTCGATTTTTTTTCGAAGCTTTTTTCTTTTATGATTCTAAGGACATTTGGCTTTTGTTTAGAAGATATAACTATACTGTTATTTTTTATGATTCCTACTTTGTCTTGAGTGATTTTTTCAAGTGTTTTTCCTAATATTTTTGTATGATCTAAGCTAATAGGAGTTAAAATTGAGATGTCAGATTTAAAGATGTTAGTTGAATCAAACATTCCTCCTAATCCAGTTTCGATGACTTGAACATCAACATTATTATTTTCAAAATGAATTGCTCCCATGATAGTTAATGTTTCAAACACTGTTAGAGAACCAAGATTTGAATTTTGAAAAAATGATGAAGTGGTTTTTTCAATCTTTTCATAAATATTACAAAAATCAGTCATACTTATTAAATTATTTCCTATTTTGATTCTTTCTCTAAAATTATGAAGATGAGGAGAAGTGTATAGACCACATTTAAGTCCATTTTTAGTTAATGCTGAATGAATTAATGAAGATATGCTTCCTTTTCCATTTGTTCCTGCTAAATGTATTGTAAATTTTGGTGTGTTTTGAGGATTTCCTAATAATTTAAGAGCATTTTTTATTCTTTTTAAATGGAAAATTTTTGAATTAGGTGTATTTTTTTTCCTTTCAAAATCTGTTAGAGAAAGTAAACTATTTATAGTAGATTTATATTTATTGTTTATCATAGACATGTTTTTAGAAGTTTAGATAAATTATTAAATTTAATTTTAACTAGAAAAAATAAAAAATGAATGAAGAAAAAATAAAAAACCAAATTTTAGATGCATGTTCATCTTCAGGTGCGGATTTTCTTGAGATAAGAGTTGAAGAAACTGATTCGACTAGAATTAATTTTAAAGCTAAAAAGCTAGATAATTTAATTCAAAATCAAGGTTTAGGTGGAAATGTAAGAGCATTAGTAAAAGGGGGGTGGGGTTTTGTTTGTTTTAATAATTTGAACAATTTGAAGGATAATGTGAAATCTGCCGTGATGCAAGCAAAGAGAGCTAGTCATGAAAATCATATTCCTTTGACTGGATTTGAGCCTGTAAAAGATAAAATTGTTTCATCTTTTCCCAAAAGTGCTTCTAAAATTAAAATTTCGGAAAAAATTCATCTACTTAAACATTATAATGATTTAATTTGGAGCACAGAGGGTATTCAAAGCTCAGATTTGATTTATGGGGATTCAGTGCGCAAAATATTTTTAGTTAATTCATTTGGAACTGAATTAATTCAAGATTCTCATCATGTTGTTTTTAGAGCTTCAGTTCAGGCTAGAGAAGGAGGAGATGTTCAACAATCAGGATTTAGTATTGGAAGTCTTGGTGATTATAGTGTTGTTCAAGGATTGGATAATGAAATTAAAGATACTGTTAATAAAGCGAAAACTCAATTATTATCAAAACCTGTAGATGGTGGAGAGAAAACTGTAGTCTTGGATCCAATATTGGCTGGTGTTTTTGTTCATGAAGCCTTTGGTCATTTATCTGAAGCTGATCATGTTTATGAAAATGATCAATTAAAAGAAATGATGGTTTTAGGAAAGACTTTTGGTCCTAAGAATTTAAATATAGTAGATGGAGCTCAGATTCCTAATTTAAGAGGTAGTTTTAAGTATGATGATGAAGGTACTCCATCTTCTAAGACAGATTTAATTAGGGAAGGTGTTTTAGTTGGAAGGCTACATTCTAGGGAAACTGCAGCAATTATGAAAGAGAGGCCCACAGGTAATGCTAGATCAATAGGATATAACTTTCCTCCAATTGTTAGAATGACGAATACACTTATAGAAAATGGAGATTCTGATCTTTCTGATATGTTTGGAGATATTAAGGAAGGAATTTATGCAAAGAATTGGTATGGTGGGATGACTAGTATGGAAATGTTTACTTTTTCTTCAGGTGAATCATACATGATCAGGAATGGTAAAGTAGAAGAGATGGTTAGACCAGTGATGTTATCAGGAAATGTTTTCAGTACATTGCATAATATTGATGCAATAGGAAAAGATCTTGACATGAATCAGGGAGGAGGTTGTGGAAAAGGTGGTCAAATGCCTTTGCCGGTTTCTAATGGTAGTCCTCATATAAGAATTCAAAATTGTTTAGTATCAGGTAATTAAATCTATGGACACAAAAAAAATTTTAGAAGATTCTTTGAAGCGTTCTGACGAAGCGGAAATATTTACTGTAGTATCAGAAAAAGAACCAGTAGGATTTGAAGCTAACAGATTAAAAACTTTGTCAAAAACTTCTGGTCAAGGTTGGGCTTTAAGGGTAATTAAAGATAGAAGAATAGGTTTATCAACCTCTACTTATCCAAATTCTGAAACATTGATTTCTAGGGCTTGTGACGCAAGTGATTTTGGAAAGAATGTAGAATATTCATTCCCATCTAATTTTTCTTATAAAAAAAATAAGAATACTGAAATAAATGTTCCTTTAGATAAGATGGTAGATATGGGAGAAAAGATTATAAAAACTCTTTTAAAAGAATGGCCTTCATTGCTTTTAGAAGCTAATATCTCTAGATCTTCTGGATTTACAAAAATTTTGAATTCCTCAGGATTTAATTCTTCTTATGAATGGAATTCCTTTTCTGCAGGTGTAGGAGGAACTCTTGTAAAAGGCGAAGATATGTTATTTGTTTGGGAAAGTTTTGGTTGGAGCGAATTTAAAGATTATTCAGATGTGATTATAAACTCACTTCATGATCAATTAAAGAATGCTGAAAATATTTCTGAAACTCCTAATGAAAATTGTCCAGTAATTTTTACTCCCAGAGGGTTTGTGACAACATTTATAGAACCTCTTATTTCCAGTTTTAATGGTATAAATATTGTCGAAGGTATTTCTCCAATATCAGAAAAAATGGGACAAAAAATTTTTGATGAAAATATTACTATAGTTGATGATCCGACTATAAATGGAGCGTTAGGAGAGCGTCCTTTTGATGACGAAGGAGTACCTGCATCTAGGAATACTTTGATAGAAAATGGTGTTATTTCAGGAAATTTATTGAATTTGGAATCAGCATTTAAGTTAAATTTACAACCAACTGGTTCTGCATCTAGAAGTATTTCAAGTCCTCCAACACCTTCTACATCTGTAATAGAAGTTAAACCAGGAAAATATTTATATAAAGAATTAATTTCAGGTTTAAAAGAGGGGATTATAGTAGATCAGTTATTGGGTGCAGGACAAGGAAATGAATTAGGAGGTGATTTTAAAGGGAATGTATTACTAGGTTATAGAGTAAAAGATGGGAAAATCTTAGGAAGAATAAAGAATACTATGATTTCAGGAAATGTTTTTGATTGTTTGAAAAATTTGTCTTGGATTTCTAGAGATACCAATTGGATTTATGGTTCTTTTAATGTTCCTCATATAATGTGTGAGAATATACAGATAGCATCAAGTGCATGAAAGTAATAGTGATTGGGTTAGGCGCAATGGGGAGCTCAGCCTTATATAACTTGTCTAAGAGAGGTGTTGAAGTTATTGGAATAGATAGATTTTCTCCACCTCATCAATTTGGTTCTACCCATGGAGATACTCGTGTTTTTAGAGTGGCCTACAAAGAAGGAATTGATTATGTTCCTCTATTAATTCGCGCTAAAGAATTATGGTATGAATTATCTCAAGAAAGAGAAAGAGATATATTTTTAAATACCGGTGTTCTTTATATTGCTAATCATGAAAATGACTCAGTTGCCGGGCCTTTAGAAGTCACAAAGTCCTATGATATAGATTACGAACAACTTTCTCATGAAGAATTGGTGTATCGCTATCCTGCTTTGAGGCCTGATCAAGATATGGTGGGTTTTTTTGATAAAGAAGGAGGGATTTTAAAAGTAGAAGATTGTGTTGAATCTTATCTTGAATTTTCAAGAAATTATGGAGCTAAGCTAATTCTCAATGAAACTGTTTTAAGCTGGAAGACTTCAAATAATGGAATTGAAGTTATAACTGAATCAGATAGGTTTTTTGCAGACAAATTAATTGTATCAGCAGGCGCTTGGTTAACAGAGCTTATCGATTTGAATCCTGTAAATTTGTCGATTGAAAGACAAGTGAATCACTGGATTGATGTTAAGGCTAAAACTCAGTTTTCTGTTTCCGAGTTACCTGTTACCACGTGGGAATATGGATTAGAAAATAGATCTTTTTACACGATACCTGATTTAGGTCAAGGATTTAAGATATCTCGGCATCATGGAGGAGAAATAACAAATCCTAATGATGTAGATAGGAATGTAAAGAATAGTGAAGTCGAAGATATTCAGCAACTTTTTGAAAGTTTTTTTGAATCACCAGGGGTTGTTGAAAATTCAAAAACTTGTTTATATACCAACACTGATTCTCAAGATTTTTTAATTGATTTTTATGGAGGAAACGATAATGTGCTTATCCTTAGTCCATGTTCAGGACATGGATTTAAGTTTGCATCGGTCATAGGAGAAATTGCTGCTGATTTGATAGAAACAGGTAAATCTAAATTTAATTTAACTAATTTTTCTTTTAAAAAACATAAAGATTTTAATTAGTATTTAATTATTGCTCTTCCTGCTATTTGGCCTGAATCAAGTTTGTTGCATGCGTCATTTATTTGATTCAATTTAAAGCTTGTGGTTACTAATTTATCTATAGGGAATTTTCCTTGTCTATATAAATCTAAAAAATAGGGAAAATCTTTTTCTGGATAAGTAGCTCCTAAGCTTCCTCTGTATATTTTTTGATGATACATAAATAATTCAGGGTTTATATCTATTTTATTCACTGCAGGCATTCCTATTAGAACTGACATACCTCCGTGATTGTCAGCACCTGAGCCTCCCCCTTTAGTTACAGATAATATTTGTTCCATAGTTATTTTTACTCCTATGGCATCAAAGGCATAATCTACTCCACCACTCGAAATATCTAAAATTTCCTCAACTGCATTATTCTCTTTTGCATTTACTATATGAGTTGCACCAAATTTTTTTGAGAATTCTAATTTTTCGTTATCTAGATCTACAACTATAATTTTTGAAGCTTTTAGTATTGATGCCATTGCTATAGCAGATAAACCTACTCCTCCTGCTCCAAATACTGTAACTGTATCTCCTTCTTTTACTTTGGCAGTGTTTTTTACAGCTCCAGCTCCAGTGAGTACAGCACAGCCAACAATGGAGGATTCTGGAGAAGAGTCTTTAGGATCTATTTTCACAAGGAATTCATCTTCACATATAATAGTTTCAGCCCAGGTAAATACCATACGTACATATACAGGCTTTTCTTTGTAAGTAACTCCTTCTATTGTTGGGACATATCTTCCAGTTTTTGGAATCCTTGATACCCAGGTTACAATAACATGATCTCCTTCTTTAACATATTTAGAATCTGGACCTACTTTGGTAACTATTCCTACAGCTTCATGCCCCAAGCTTAAGGGTCTAGTTAATTGTGCATCATGCATATGATGTAGTTGGGAATGGCAAATGCCACTTGAAATTAGTTTAACTTGAACTTGTTTTTTAACTGGATCAGGTATTTCTATTTCATCTACTGTGAGATTGCTTTTTGGGTCTAATTGTATTGCAGCTATAGATTTCATTTTTTCCTAATTTTATTCTTTAATTTTAGTATGAATTATTTATATACAAAAACAAACATTGATATTATTTTTTAAGAGAAATGCTTAGATATCATTTGCCTAACCATACTTAAGGCATACATAGAGGCTCTTTTTTTATCCGGAATACCTCTTCCTGCTGATCTAATATGTTTTATTTCTTTGAACTTATTTCCTACTATAGCAATATATGTATTGCCTTTTCCTAAGTTTTGAGTTTTTGTTTCGCCTTCTTCCACTCCATGTAATGCTAATCCTAAATCAGAATTGGATGTAGTTTTTGCTAACTCTGCCATAGATATTGCTAATTCTTCATGTGAATTATTAGTAATTTTAGGTTTTAATAATTTATTTATTGTGTCATATGGGTTTTTATTATTTAGTACTATGCCTTGATTAAACAAGTCTTTATTTGTTGATTGAAAAGTGTTTGATATTGTGCCACCAGAAATATCTTCACAGGTTGAGATAGTAAGATTAAATTTTTCTAACAAATTACCCACTGTGTTTTCTAAAGTGTCTTCGTCTGCTCCAAAGATGTTGTCTCCCAATAATTGTCGGATTTCTTTCTCAATAGGTTTTATTAAAGCCATTGCTGAATTTTGATCTTTTGCTTTTGCTGTAATTCTTACATCAACTTGTCCTGGATGAGCAAGAACGCCTACAGTTGGATTTGAGGAATTTTTCATTATTTCACCTATAAGATGATCCACATTACTTTCACCTAAATCTGAAACTTTCAGAACACGATAGTGTATTGTTTCTTTTAGGTCATATTTACTTCTCAGATAAGGAATTATTTCATTTTCTATAAGCCATTTCATTTCAAAAGGCACTCCAGGTACAGATATTATAGATGTATTGTTGTATTCAACTATAAAAGCAGGTGCGGTTCCGTTGGGATTTTTTATTACTATTGCATTTTCGGGTATAGTTGCTTGTTTTTCATTGTTTTTAGTTAGGATGAATCCTCTTTTCCTGAATCTTTTTTCTAATTCTTCTAATGATTCTTTATGTAATACCACCTTTCTTTCAGTACATGATGCAACCATTTCTCTTGTTAAATCATCTTGAGTAGGGCCAATTCCTCCCGTAGTAATTACTATATCTGACCTATCTATGCTTTTTGTAATAATTTCTTTCATTCTCTCGGGATTATCACCTACAACAGTTTTGTAGAATAAATTAATACCATTTTCAGCTAGTCTTTGAGCTATCCATGCAGAATTACTGTCAATAATTTGGCCTAGTAATAATTCTGATCCAATAGCAATGATTTCAGCATTCATAATTACCTCTCGGATTTTATTTTATGAATAAGTCAGTAATTCTCAACAAAAAAGAAAAAATGATAAATAAATATATTGAATAACTAGAACAAACGTTCTATTATTAGAACAAATGTTCTTAACTTTGTTAATAAAATAGTCTATAAGGAGTTATATAAATGTATTCAGGCCTTAATTTAGTAAGAAGTGATACTTTACCAGAATATTCCAACTATATTGATAATGGGTGTGATTTATTTGATTCATGTTTGAATTGCCCTTTACCTAGATGTAGATATGATGATCCAGGTTGGATTCAAAAAGAGAAAATAGAAGAAAGAGATATGAAAATTTATAGGAAAAGAAAGGAAGGCAGTTCTATTAAAATATTAGCGAAAGAATATAATCTTAGCACTAGAACCATACATAGAGCTATGAGAAGAATAGAAAAATATAATTTAGTTATTTAAAGAGTTCTAAATTTCAAATCCTGCTTGATAAATAGCTCTTTCTGCTATGTTAGTAGCTCTGTCTGCTATTCTTTCTAAGTTGTGAGATACCCATATAAGATATGTTCCGTTTCTAATGCTTACAGGATCTGATTCTTTTGCCATTAAATCAATCATTTCATCTTGAATAGAAGTATTAAGTTGATCTACTTTATCGTCATCAGGAAGTATAGAATTAGACATTTTTAATGCCTCTTCTCTATTATTTTCTGTTACAGCCTGTAAACTTTTTTTCATCATATTAATGGATAAACTACCCATCTTAGGGATATCTATTAATTCTTTAAATGTGGGATCAGGTCCCATTTTTATACTTATTTGGGCAATACCAGAGGCATAATCTCCCATTCTTTCAAGTTCTTGGGAACATAATAAAGAAGAAAAAACTTTTCTTAAATCACCTGCCACTGGGGCAAATTCTCTAATAATTCTTATACAATGATCTTCTATTTGGTATCTTTTTTTGTCTATTTGATCATCATTTTTGATTACTTCTTTACTTTGTTCTAGGTTTCTAGATATTAAAGAATCTAATGATTGAGTTATAGCGTTTTCAACTAATCCGCCTAGAAAAATTAGGTCAGTTTGAAGTAGAGTAAGTTCACGATTTAATGCTTCTCCTCCAGATTGTTGTACCATTTTAGATTTCCTTTCGATAAATTTTTATAAAAACTTTAACCTATTCTACCGGTGACGTAATCTTCTGTTCTTTTGTCAATGGGGTTACCAAATATTTGTTCATTAGATCCATATTCTACTAATTCTCCTATTCTATTTTCATCTGCCATCATACAAGCAGCATAATCTGATACACGGGCTGCTTGTTGCATGTTATGAGTTACAATGATGATAGTTACATTTTCAGATAATATTTTTATTAATTCTTCTATCTTTTGAGTAGATATTGGATCTAAGGCTGAAGCAGGCTCATCCATTAGTATTACTTCTGGATTTACAGCTAAAGCTCTTGCTATACACAACCTTTGTTGTTGCCCTCCAGATAATTCTAAGGCATTGTCTTTAAGTCTATCTTTAACTTCATCCCAAAGATCTGCTCTTTGCAAGGATTGTTCAACTAATTCTTTTAAATCTACTTTAAAATTGTTTATTTTTGGCCCAAAAGCAACATTATCAAAAATAGATTTTGGGAAAGGATTTGGTTTTTGAAATACCATACCTATTTTAAATCTTATATCAGTAGGATCTAGATTTTTTTGATAAATATTATTTCCCTTGAAAAGAACATCACCAATAACATTAGCAGCTTTTATAGTGTCATTCATGCGGTTAAAACATCTCAGAAGGGTACTTTTTCCGCATCCTGATGGACCTATAAGAGCAATTACTTTGTTTTCAGGAATTTGAAAATCTAAAGCTTTGAATGCAGGCTTAGAAGAATATTCAACAGTTAAATCTTTACATTCTAAAATTGGTAGATCTTTGAATGTATGAAATTTTTCATCAGACATAATATTATTAAAATTTGAATTTCATTCCATTTAAAACTAAATCTTATATGAAAAGCATATGGAAATAAATAAAAAATCTATTTTAGGATTTGAAAGAAAACAGATAAATCAAGAGATTGCTGAAATAGGACATTCTTCTTATAGAGCTGAACAAATTTGGCACTCAATTTACAGAGGTTTTATTTCTGAATTTGATGAAATAAATACAATTCCACAAACATTGATAATTAAACTTAAAAATGATTATATTTTCAATTCAATAGATTTAGTAACAAAGGAAATATCTAAAGATAAAAGTACGGATAAATATCTTTGGAAACTTCGTGATAATGAATATATAGAAACTGTTTTAATGAGGTATGATCCCGATGGCCATAGACGTAGACGTAGGACGGTATGTGTTTCAACACAAGCTGGATGCGCTTTGGGGTGTACATTTTGTGCAACAGGACAACAGGGATTCTCACGACAGTTAACTGTTGCAGAAATAGTTGGACAAGTTCTAAATGTAAAAAAAGATACTGTTAAAGAAAAGAAAAATTTTGTTGATGAACATAGGTTGAAAAAAGATGAAATTAATGATTTAACAAATGTAGTATTTATGGGTATGGGAGAGCCTTTGGCCAATTACGACAACACTATGTCTTCTATAAGGATATTGAATGATCCCAAAGGATTAAATATAGGGGCAAGACATATAACTATTTCTACAGTAGGATTGGTTCCTCAAATTATTAAGTTGGCAGAAGAAGATATACAAGTTAACTTAGCTGTATCTCTTCATGCTCCAGACAATATTACAAGATCAGAAACTATGCCTGTAAACAAAAGATATCCTGTAGAAGATCTTATAGGGGCATGTAAAGAATACTTTAGTAAGACAAATAGGAAAATATTTTTTGAATATGTTTTATTATCTGGGCAAAATGATACTTTAGATCATGCGAATAAATTAAGTGAGCTACTTAAAGGCTTATTATGTCATGTTAATTTAATACCAGTGAATCCGACTGCAGGAAGTTCTTTAGAAAGATCAAAACAAAATGATATAAAAAAATTTAGAGAGATACTGTTAAAAAATAATATACCTAGTACTATACGTATGGAAAAAGGAATTGATATCAATGCTGGATGCGGACAATTGAGATCAAGTTATATAAATATGGTGAAAAAGAATGTCTAATATTTTATGGCCTGAAATATATAAAAAACTTGGAGTAAAGCCTGTAATTAATGCACGAAGTTGGGTTACTAATTTAGGTGGTAGCTTAATGCCTAGAGAAGTTTTATCTGCAATGGATGAAGCATCAAAAGCTTTTATAGATATTGTAGAACTTCATAAAGCAGCAGGAAAAATAATTGCAAAAATTTGTAAATCTGAATCTGGCCTTGTTACTTCAGGTTGTGCTGCAGGACAAGTATTGATGTCTGCAGCTTGCATTACTGGTACAGATAAAAATTTGATTAATGAATTACCTAATCCTTCAACATTTAAAAAAGAAATCTTAATTTTTAAAGGCCAGCGAAACCACTATGATAGGAACTTTGAAATGACTGGTGCAGTCTTAAAAGAATTTGGTGAGAAAGATAGTGTGAAGCCAAAGGATTTATATGAGAATATAGATGAAAAAACATGTGCTGTTTCTTTTGCTATGAGTCCTTTTTTAAGTTTAGGCCTAGGTGTAGAAAAAACAGCTAAAATAGCACATGAATTTAATATACCTTTGATAATAGATGCTTCAGCAGTTCTTCCACCATCCGAGAATCTTTATAAATTCTTAGATCAAGGTGCAGATATGATTGCTTTTAGTGGAGGTAAAGGGATTAGAGGACCGCAAGATACAGGTTTTATTGCAGGTAAAAAGAATCTTATTGATGCTGCATTTGAAAATATGATTTGTTTTGATTCTCCCAAGGCAACAATTGGAAGAGCTATGAAAGTTTCCAAGGAAGGTATTGTGGGTTTAGTTACTGCGTTAGAAATGTTTATAGATTCAGATCAGAATGCTATTTACGAATCTTGGAAACAAAAAGCTCAATCTATTGCTGATCAATTAAACAATAAACCTGGTCTAAATATTCAGATTGAAGAAAACGAAAATAGACAAGGACCTCAGGCTGTTTTGTATTTTGAAGAATCTTGGAAAGGGTTAAGTTCCTCAGAGATAAGAGAATCTCTAGAAAAGAATGATCCACCTATATATGTTGGAGTTGGTGGTGTTTCTGATGAAATAAATATTGTTGTAGTAAACCTTAAAGATGGTGAAGAAACAATAATTGTAAATAAATTGAATGAATTGTTAGATTAATTTAATTAAAGTAATACTTTCTTCACCAAATTTATTTTTTTCATATTTGAATGATTCAACTTCAGATATTCTTGAAAGAATTAACTTTACTTCTTGTTGAAGAATTTTTTTCCCTACTCCATGGATGATTTTGCATTCTGTTAAGTCATTTAATAAACACTCGTCAATAAATTTAATTATAGAGTCATATAATTGGGTAGTCCTCATTCCACGTATATCTAGAGTCGATAATATAGGAGATAGTTTTTGATTATAAGCAGAGGATACTTTTTTATCTTTTTTCTTATTTTCTGAAAGATTATCTATCTTTATAATTCTTTCACCAGGTAACTCAATAATTATTTTTCCTAAAAGAAGTTTAAATTTATTTTCCGGCAATATTTCTTTAATTATTGCTGTTGTATTCATTCCAAAGATCCTAACAGAATCTCCTAGGATAAAATTTTGAGGTAGATTAATTTTGTTTTCACTATTTATTGATGTGTCAAGAGAATTATTTGAGAGTATCGATTTTTCAATATTTTTTATATTCTTTTTTATTACTTTTTTTTCATTGAAAGATGCTATTTGTTTAATATTATTTACTTCTAGTCTCTTTTTTCTGATATATGACAACAACTTTGTTCTTGTTTCCTCTATAAGTTCTTTTTGTTGATTACTGAAATTTGTGAATTCTACGGATAATGATTTTTTTTCCTTAATTAAATCAGATTTAATGTTATCTATTTCTTGTAACTTTAAATTGATTTGTTTTTTATCATTTTGAATTTTCTTTAAGGATTCCTGAGATTTTTTATAATTTGAATCAATTAATGATTTCGCATATTTAATGATTTTTTTCTCCATACCTAAGTTTGTTGCTACTGAAATTGCATAACTAATACTGGGGTGACCTAGTGTTAATTTATATGTAGGCAACATGGTTTTAGGATTTAGGTCAACACTTGCATTAATGCAACCAGTGGTTTTATCAGCAAACTCAGTAACATTTCTATGATGAGTAGTAATTATGGTGGGCACTTTTTTCCTAGCAAGTTCGTTTAATATAGCACAAGCTAGAGCAGATCCCTCTACAGGATCAGTTCCAGTACCTAATTCATCTAAAAGAACTAATGTTTTTGGAGAAGTTTTATTTAGGATATTAATCACATTTTTTATATGAGCAGAAAATGTAGAAGTTGAATTATTAAGATCTTGTTGGTCACCAATATCGATAAATATTTTTTCGAAGATTGCTAATTTGCTTTTCGAGTTAGCAGTAATTCTGAGGCCACTTTGATGCATCAAGGATAAAATTCCTACAGTTTTTAATGCTACAGTTTTTCCACCTGTGTTTGGCCCAGTAATTACCAAACAGTTAAAGTTAGGTCCTATAGAAATATCAATGGGTACTGCTTCTTTTCCAAGTAATGGGTGCCTTGCATCTTTTAACATGATTGATGAATTAGAAGCTTCAAAATTTGTAGAAATTACTTGAGAGGCATTCATTTTGATACCTAATTTAGATCTAGCTACTATAAAATCAATTTTTGATATTGATAAGAATGCATTTGAAATAGTCTCAAAGTTTGAAGATATTAATCTAGATAAATTTCTTAATATTTTTTCTTCTTCTCTTATAATTAGAGCAGATATTTCTCTCCATTCATTGCAAAAATTTACCGCTTCTAGTGGTTCTATAAAAAGTGTGGAGCCAGATTGTGAAACATCATGGACAATACCAGGAACACTTTTTCTATTTTCAGGTTTTACTTCCAGTACTAATCTATTGTTTTTCGAAGAGATAATTGATGATTGCAGAAAATTTTTGTTTATTTTTTCCTGATATCTAGAAAGAAAACGTGTTAATTTTTCATATTTTACTTTTGTCTCAGACCTTAGTTTTTTCAATTCTTTAGTGGCTTTATCTAAGATGATTCCATTATCAGAAATTTGTTTTCTTATTTGATTATTAATATCAGTAAAATTTTCAATTTTTAGGGCTAAGTTATTTAAATGAGGAATTTTTTTACTATGATTTTTTATATTTTCTTTTAATTCATTAGATAATTTAAGAAAATTTGAAATATTTATTAATGATTTCCCTGGAATCACTCCTCCTAGTTTTACTTCTTCCAGATCACTTGTAAAATCTATTATTGAATCAAAAGAAATATAATCTCCTTCGTTTATCAATAATATGCCTTCCTCTGTCTCTTCATGTAATTGACAAGTTAAATGGAAACTTGTTGAAGGTTTAAAGTTCCTAGAGATTTCTTCAGATTTTCTTAATGAAGTACATTTAGAAAGATATTTTCGAATAGTGCTGAATTCTAATAATTCTTCAACATTTGAAGAGGAAAAAAAAGAATCGTTATTTATTTTATTTTTTACCATATTTATAATTTTTATTATTATTATTTATTAATTATCTTATTAAATGGGAACTTTTGAAATCTATTATCGATTAACAAATTATTGAATATGTAAATTTATATGAGCAAATTATGGAAAAAATATTTTGATAAAGGGTTAGATTCTGCTAGGAATGGACAACTTGAATCTTCAATAGCATATTTTGAAAGGTCTGCTAAATTAAATCCTTTGAATTCAGAAATTGTCTACAATTTAGGTACAGCTTATTTAACTCTAGGGATGCCAGAAGATGCTATAAAATCATTTTCTGAAGCAATAAAGCTTGATAGTAATAATTCAGATGCTTTTGCTAATAGATCAATAGCATATGCTTTTAAAGGAGATAAGCAAAATAGTGAATCAGATTTTAATTTAGCTGTTAATAAAGGTGTAGACCCTAAACAATTGAGATTAATCATAGATAAAGCTATCGCTAATTCTGTATCAAATAAAAATAAAGAAACTAAGTAAAATTTATATTAATCTTTCTTCTAATTCTCTAAGTTTTTCTAATCTCATGATGTTTCTAATTGTTTCAAAATTTTCTATAATCTTTTCTTTGTTTTGATGATTAAAATTTCTTGAGTTTTTTAAGTGTTCTAGCAAGAATAATGCTTCTGCTTCAGAAAGAGGTTCATATTCTCCATGTCGCACTATAACTTCAAGAGGTATTCCTTTATCTATTAATTCTTTAATTGATTTCCCTATAGAAATATCTGAAAAATTAAAATAAACATTGTTGTTTTTATCTTTTTTAGACATTTTAATTATTGATTTTTCTACTAATTCATCGAATAAAAATTTTTCAAGACCTGTAAATTCAAGAAATTCATTTATGTTTTTAGCAGCTAGACTTTTAATCTTTTGATCTTTTGGGGCATTTTTGATTTTTTCTGATTTTTGTTCAGAAGGATTATTTATAATATGTTTAATTAATTTTAAAGGCATTTTTTCACTTCTCATTTTGACAATAACATTTAACAATTCTACTGATGATTTCGGAAATATTGCTCTAGTTTTAGATGTTTTTAATGGAGGAGGAATAATTTTATTTCTTACATAGAAATTAATTGCAGAAGTTGTAAGTCCAGTAATTTTTGAAAGCTTTCCAATTGATAAACCATTATTATTCATATTAATATTATAAACTAATTAATTAATAATTAAATAATTAATTATTCCCATTTAAATGTTTTAGCACATATTAAGAATGCTATTGCAAGCCAGATAATTGTAAATCCTAATTGAGGTAAAGTGGAAATTGTACTATTGCCATAAAGTGCTGAGTTTCTTATTCCACTTGCTATATGTGTTAATGGGAGCACATTACTTATATATCCTACAAATTTAGGGAAGAAATCTATAGGAAAAAAGACTCCGGATAAAAATAGCATTGGAAATGTTACTAAGTTTGCTAGAGCAGGTGCACTCTCTTCACTTGGGGCAAGACTTGAAATTGCGAGACCTATAGATAAAAATAATATTCCTCCTAATAATGAGAAAAATAAGATATTTATCCACGCAAATATATTTCCTTGTCCAACTGATAATCCTAAAACAAGTACTCCCATCATAAGTAATATAAAAGTTTGAACTATAATTATCGATACTCGTGCAATTAAGTGACCAACTATAAACTGGGATGGTGAGATAGGTGTAGCTTGAAGACGTTTTAAAACTCCTTGTTTTTTATAACTTAATAGTGTGAAAATAACAGAGAAAATTCCATTTTGCATTATTGCCATAGCAACTAAACCGGGCACGACAAACCCCTTATATCCCTGATAAGTAATATCTGCAACATTAGATTGAACATATTTTGATATTTCTTCTTGATCTAATGTAGATGCGAGTAAATTTTCGACAAGTTGTAATTCAGCTTTGTCTCCTTTTCTAGATGTGATTGAAAGCTTATTTGATGTTGGAGTTTCTTCATTAAAATTTTCAGGCAATTCTATAAATGCAGCTATGCTTCCTTTTTCTAATGCGTTGTAAGCTTCACTTGATGATTCAATTGTTACAATATTAATTACATTTGATTCTTCTAATTTTTGAATAGTTGATTTTGCATTGTCAGAACTATTTAAAATTCCAACATTAGGAGCAGAATATCCTACAATTTTAAGATTACCGAATACTAACATTGCTACGATTGGAAAGAATAAAGACCAAAATATTGATTGTTTTCTCCTAAAAAACATTTTGCTGACAGCTACTATAAAACTGAAGTATATTCTCATTAGTCTTCTCTTAAATTTTTACCAGTTAGATCAATAAATACATCTTCTAAAGTGGCATCTCTTACTTTTTTTGTAGATTTAAATCCTGATTTAGTTAATTCATCTATTAAATTAGAGGGAGAATTAATTTTGATGATTTTTCCTTCATCAATTATTGCTACTCTGTCACATAAAATTTCTGCTTCTTCCATATAATGAGTGGTGAGCACTATAGTTTTGCCATCTTTTTGAAAAGATTTTATGAGTTCCCACATATTTCTCCTAGCCTGAGGATCTAATCCTGTAGTAGGTTCATCAAAAAACAATACTTTAGGGTCATTTACTAAAGCTACAGCTATAGATAATCTTTGTTTTTGCCCTCCTGAAAGAGGTTCAAAATAGGAATCTTTTTTATTTAAAAGGCCAACTCTATCTAGTATTTCATCTGGGTTAACTTTTGAAGAATATAAATTAGCAAATAATTCTACAATTTCATAGAGGCTTAGCATTTCGAAAAAATTCACAGATTGAAGTTGTACACCTATGATACTTTTCACTTTTTTTGTTTCTTTACTAACATCAAAATTGTTGATAGTAGCTTCTCCACTAGATGGTTTCCTTAATCCCTCTAAAATCTCTACTGTAGTTGTTTTACCTGCACCATTAGGACCAAGCAAACCAAATACTTCTCCTTCATCAACATTGAAACTTATTCCATCTACTGCAATTGTTTTATCGTATTTTTTCGTTAAATTTTTTACATCAATCATTTAACTGGAATTATGAGATATTATTTTTTTGTGTTTCTATGAATTAATATCAGTAATGATGGTAGCACAAATAATGAAACTGTTAATGCCAGGAATATCATTATAGAAGTGAGTATTCCAAATGTAGAGAAAAGAGGCATAGGCGCAAACCCCATTATTGCAAACCCTAAAATACTTGATGCTGCTGATGCCAATAAAGCCATTCCTGTTCCATTTATTGATCTAAATAAAGCATCTACAGTAGTAGCTCTTTTTTTAATTTCTTCTCTGAATCTCATTGTCATATGTATTGAGAAATCTACGCCAACTCCTAGAGAAATTGCTCCTATAGTGGCAGTAACGTAATTTAGGCTGAAATTGAATACATACATTATTCCATATAGCCAAACTACAACTAATCCTATAGGTATAATAGTGGCGATAGCATATCTAAAAGATCTTAAAATTATTAAAATAATTAAAAATGATCCCCCAGCGGCAATTGGTATAGATCTTCTCATTGCATCTGTAGATGCATTTAATTGATCATTTCTACTAAAAGGAGATCCTGTGACTCCTACTTTTATATTTTTAGAAAAGTTTGTTTCTTCTATAGTAGATTTAATGTCTTTTCTAACTTGTTCTACATCATCTTCTGATTCAGACGCACTTAGAAGTACTAGAAAAACTGCTGTAAAGTCATTATTAGTTTTTTCGTTATACCAAAAATATCTTTGGAACCATCTAGGGTCATAAGAGAATTTGTTTTCTACGGAAAGTCCATTTTCAAAGCCATATTTTAATATTTCTTCAATTTGGTTATTTGAATCAGGTATTTGATCATTATTAGTATCAGTAATTTTAATGTTTTGAGTAGTTTCTATTTTTTCTTTTAATTTTTGATTTTCAAAGATTAATTTAGAAACTTTAATTGGATTTAATATTCCTTCTTGATATACATTTCCATTAGCATCTAAACTTATGAATTCTACTTCTGTCAGATTGGATTTAAATTTATCAAAATCTTTTAAAAACTTTGGATTTGTTATATCTCCTTCGAATAAAATTTGTGCAGGCTCTCCTCTAGATCCAGAAGAATATTCTTGGTATTTATCGAGACCAATTACAAAATCTGATTTATTATCAAAAAAATCTTTTACATCAAACTCTGACTTTAAATTTAATGCACCTATTGCTGCAAATATTGTGATAACAATGGAAATTGGCAGTACTACGTAATATCTTTTTGAGATGAAGAAAAAATATCTTGCTAATTTTTCATCAAATGTTCTTTTATAACTTTCTTCTTTTTTCAAAAGACCTTGAGATGATCTCTTGTTGAGATAAATAGGCAATAAAATATTTAAGAAGAGGATTAGTAGTGAAATCACAAAACCTATTATCATTGCTAAAAAATCACTTCCTAATAAATCTCCAAATACAACTACTGAAATCACTGCGGTGCCAGATAATATAGGAGTAGTAAGAAAATTAATTTGTCTGACAATTTTTTCAGATACAGATCTTTCATTTTTAATTAAAGGTAAAATTTTGCTATATGCAAGAGGGACAATTATTCCTAATACTAAATAAGATAGAAAAGTGGCTAAAGTTGCTGCTAATCCAAAATATATTACGCTTTCAACTCCTGAAAAAGCATTAGCTATAAAAGCAGTACTGTCTGTTAACAGTGCTAATGTTAGGGCCCCTAAAACACCGCTCATTCCAAAAAAGAAAAATTTATCATCACCTCTTTTTCTTTCTTCTTGCATTCTTTTTAAAGCATGAATTGCAAAATCAACTCCAAGTGAAACCATTGCTATGGGTACAATTAAGTCACTTATTAATCCTCCTTTGAATCCTAATATAATAGAAATACCTTTCAAAAGAATCATTAACATTATTAAACCTATTCCTACTAAAACCATTGCCCAATATGATCTTAAAAAAATACCTGCAATTCCAATTGCAGCTATTACTGTAGCTGTAATGAATAAGCCTGCTATAGAACCTTCATCTGCAGCTTCAAGGTTGACGTCTACTGCGATTCCATAAATTTTATAATTTTCTTTTTCGCCATTTAAAATTTCAATAATTTTTCTCGAATATCTTTCTTTGTTTAATGCTGTTTCTCCAGCACCTAGTTCAATTCCAAAATTTCCTCCACCTAATTTTAAATTGTCAGATAATACTTCTATAAAAATTCCAGGAGATGTCCAGTAATCTATTTCTTCTTCATTTAGGGTTCTTTTCTCACTTTTAGCTTTACTGGACAATACTATTTTAGGATCACCAAGTAGATTGCTATCAAATATTCTACTAATGGCAATTTTTACATCATTTTCTGTAGCATCTTTTAGTCCACTTGGAAATCGGGGATCTAATTTTAGTGTGTCATCTACGATGTTTGCAAAACTATAAATTCCTTTGAAGCTTATTTTAGAGACTTCATTATATCCTTCCCAAAAATAACTGTTTTTTTCAAGAGTTCCAACAACCAACTCTTGATTTTCATCCATTTGAATTAATTTATTTTGGTTTTCTAGTAATTCAAGGAGACTATTCTTATCTATTACATCGTTATGCTTTGAATCAACGATCATTGAAACCCATTGCACTGATTCAACAAATTTTTTATTTATTTGTTCTTGAACTTGATATGCTTCCTTTTTAGGATCTAGTGATGCCGTTCCAGGATCTTCAAGTAATAATGGAGTAAAGGTAATAAGAAGAGTGATGAAAAAGAAAATGAATATTAATTGCAGAGCAAATTTATCTATAAAGGTTAAAAAATTATTATTTATTTTAGTCACAACACTTAATTTTATGTAAGAAATAATGTTTATTTGTTAAAAAAAAGTTAAACAACAAAATTCACTAGTTTCTCTTTTACATATATTTCTCTTTTAATTTTTTGAGATTCTAAAATATTTTTAATTTTTTTTAGATTTGAGGCTAATGAAATTATTTCTTTATCTTCTAGATTTTTATTTATAGTAAATTGATCTCTTAATTTTCCATTTATTTGAACAATAATTGTTATTTCTTGATCAGCTGTTAAATTTTCATCCCAATCTGGTAATTTTTCTTGATGAACACTAAATTTGTAACCATTTTTCCACCATAATTCTTCAGATATATGGGGAGCCATTGGTGCTAAAAGAAGGATAAGAGTTTTAACTGATTTTTTCCAAGAATTATTAGAAATTTTTCCTTCATCCCAATATTTATTCATAAGATTTGTCATTTCCATTAATGAAGAAATTGCAGTATTGAATTTAAATATCTTTAAGTCATTAACGACTTTTTTAATAGTTTTATGGGAAAGTTTTTCTATATAAATGTCATTCTTTTGTTTTTCGTTAATTAATTCAGATGTATTTCTAATGCAAAGAGACCAAATGCGTTTTAACCATCTTGTAATTCCATTGAAAGATTCATCGCTCCAGTCGCCTCCTTGATCCCATGGACCAAGAAACATTAAATAAAGCCTTACAGCATCTGCTCCATGTTCTTTTACAAGAGGATCTGGAGCAAGAGGATTAGATCTTTTAGATATTTTCTGATGATCTTTCAAAAGAACACCTTGATTGAATAATTTTTTATAAGGTTCACTGAATTTTAAGTATCCCAGATCTCTTAAAACTTTATTAAAAAATCTTGCGTAAAGAAGATGCATTACAGCGTGTTCTGCTCCACCCATATATTGGTGTACTGGCATCCAAGAATCTAATTTGTCTTTATTAAAAGGAAGCTTTTCAGGTTTGGGGCTAGCGAACCTAAGGTGGTACCATGAAGAATCAAAAAATGTATCCATTGTATCTGTTTCTCTTCTCATTTTTCCGTATTTTGGATGATTTACCCATAAGAATTCTTCATCTAATGTAAGAGGTGATTGTCCAGTAGGCTTAAACTCTTTTGCATCTGGTAATATCACAGGTAGGTCTTCCTTTGAAACGGGATGAATTTCTTCATTTTCATCGTACATTATAGGAATTGGAGTTCCCCAGTATCTTTGTCTTGAAATTAACCAATCTCGTAAATGATAAGTAATAGTTTTCTTTCCAAAATTTTTTATTTCAATCAAATTTGATATTTTTTCGATAGCTAATTTACTAGGTAATCCATCAAATGAAGTTGAATTAACCAGAATGCCTTCTCCAGTGTAAGCTTTTGTTAAATTTTCACCATTCCAATCAGGAGGAGATATAACTATTTTTATAGGAAGGTTATATTTTTGGGCGAAATCATAGTCTCTCTGATCATGACCTGGAACACTCATTACTGCTCCTGTCCCATAAGTACTTAAAACATAATCTCCAATAAAAATCGGGACTTTCTCATTGTTTAGTGGGTTTTTACAATATGATCCTGTAAAGACTCCTGTTTTCTCTCTTTCTGTTGAAGTTCTATCTATTTCACTAGTAGATAAAGCAAGCTTTTTATAAGATTCTACGGCTTCTTTTTGTTCTGAAGTTGTTATCAGGTCTACTAATTTGTTTTCAGGAGCTAATACTAAAAAAGTAACTCCAAAAATAGTATCTATTCTAGTAGTAAAAGTGGTAATTGTTTTTTCAGAAACAGATAAATGAGAGATATCAAAATTTATTTCAACTCCATTAGATTTTCCGATCCAATTTTTTTGCATATTTTTGATACGGTCTGGCCATTCAAGTTCATCCATTTCCAACAATTCTTCTGCATAATCAGTTATTTTTAGATACCATTGAGGCATCATTTTTTTGATTACTTCAGCGCCCGACCTTTCAGATTTTCCATCTTTTACTTGTTCATTTGCTAAAGTAGTTTGATCTATTGGATCCCACCATACTGGGCCATCTTTTCTGTATGCGATTCCTTTTGAATACATTTCCAGAAAGAAATATTGGTTCCATTTATAATATTCAGGAGTACAAGTTAATAGTTCTCTGTTCCAGTCGTATGAATTTCCCATTAATTTAAATTGACGCCTCATATTATTGATATTATCGAATGTCCATTTTTTGGGATTAATATTTCTTTCTATCGCTGCATTTTCTGCTGGTAGACCAAATGCATCAAAACCTTGAGGGTGCATTACGTTATATCCATTCATTCTCATATATCTTGCATGAGCATCGGCAGGAGTAAATGCGTACCAATGGCCTATATGCAAGTCTCCTGAAGGATAAGGAAACATTGTTAGAGCAAAATAATTGTTTTTACCATTTATAGTATCTGGGGTTTTATAGAGTTCGTTTTCTTCCCAGATTTTTTGCCATTTGGGCTCTATTTCCGCAGGATTATAAGGAGTGAAATTCGAATCATTTTTAGCATTTTTGGTCAATTTTCTATCCTTCTATCATGGTCTATTTACAGATCCGTCTGCACGTCTGTCAATTAACATGCCTCCACCCATTTCTCTTTCTTTATGAGGAAATTTAAGTGCTAATTCTTCGTTTATTTCTATTCCTAGTCCAGGTTTGTCATTTGGCCACATAAATCCATCTTTAACTTCAGGGCAACCAGGAAATACTTCTTTAGTTCTTTCTCCAAAAATTGAATATTCTTGTATTCCGAAGTTCCAACTACTGATATCTAACATTAAGTTAGCAGCATGTCCAATTGGAGATGTGTCTCCAGGACCATGCCACGCTGTTCTTACACCGAAAGCTTCACATAGTCCTGCAAGTTTTTTTGCTGGAGTAAGACCACCGATATCTGAAATATGTATTCTAATGAAATCTATCAATCTGTCTTTTATCATAGGAATGTATTCACTAGGGTTGTTATATAATTCTCCCATTGCTATAGGAGTAGAACATTGTTGTCTTACCATTCTGAAATAATCATTGTCTTCTGGTGCAAATAAGTCTTCAAGAAAAAAAAGTTGATATTTTTCTACTTCTTTGGCCATCCATACTCCTAAAATTGGGGGTATTCTTTGATGTACATCATGAAGTATTTCAATTTCGAATCCAAATTTAGATCTAATATGATCCAACAGCTTTAATGCACTTCTAACGTAAGGTTTAGGTTCAAATATGCCTTCCATTCTTTGGATTCTTTTTTTGAATTGTTCTTTATTTTGAGGAACAGTGTTTCTTTGAGTAATCCATTTCGGTCCATCTTGAGGATGTCTTTTCCCGCCAAAATTTCCTTCTGCACCATAACCTGCAAATCCAGGAGTTCCTACTTGAACTCTTATATGATGATAGCCTTCTTCCATAAGTTTTGA
>Ga0310344_10000817_pt1 | contig 24279 bp, 36 predicted proteins | sample HC15DNA20200_MG_FD_203801 | JGI IMG/M metagenome (GOLD analysis project Ga0310344, IMG submission 203801) | Marine microbial communities from station ALOHA, North Pacific Subtropical Gyre - HC15-DNA-20-200_MG | ecosystem: Environmental > Aquatic > Marine > Oceanic | place: Pacific Ocean: North...
GTTCCGCGAGGTCTTCTCCAAACTGACTTGTGTTTATTCTTAGTGAGTCTTTTTTTCATATGGCCGTCTTGGCGATTGAAAGTTGGTTTTCCTTCGCGTTGCTTTTGGGCCAATAATCGTTTGTCTTTGGGACCTAGTTCAGGAAGTTTTCCAACATGTCCGCGGGGGCGGAGTTCAACTGTGGCGGGATCGGGAGTGTCTTCGGCAGGAGGCTTCGCGGGGGGAGTTACTTTTTCTTCAAGGTCTATATCACCTATACTGGATTTTATTCTAGCTGCTAGAGCAGTGCTTATTCCTTCAATCGAAGAGAGCTCATCTTGGCTAGCGTTTGTGATATCATCTATGGTCTTAAATCCAGCTGCACGGAGAGAATCTGCACGGGCAGGAGTGATTCCGCTTATACTTAGGAAATCGTCGTTTGAATCAGTAGGAAGTGGTTCGGATGGCGCATCTACAGGGGATATTTCTTGTTCCAGTGTTTGAACTGCTTCCTTTATTTTCTCGGCGAGATTTTCACTGATTCCTGAGACTGCGGCGAGGTCGGTTACTCCTGCAGCTTGTAGTGCCTCGATAGTACCGAATCCTGCCTCCTCAAGTGCTTCGGCTTTTGAGGGGCCGACGCCTGGAAGATCTGTTAGTTTGAGATTATCAGACATTTATGCTTCACCTCTAACGGGTTTTTTTGTGATATAAATACCATCTTGGAAGACCCGGGGATCTTTATCTTTGATAGTAGTTAATTGTTCTATTGACCCAGCGGTTTGTCCAACTGCTTCAATGTCAGGGCCAGTTACAAGAACTTTTTCTCCATCGATTGAAACAGTTGTTTCACCATGGATTTTGGTTTTTCGAGGATGTCGCTCCCCAAGGAAGTTATCGATTATTACAGAATTTTGATCCACGCTAACTTGCATAGGAAAGTGAGCATAGAGGATATCAAGTTCATAGGTCCAGCCTGCAGTCACCCCGTGGAACATGTTCAAAATATGACTTCTAAAGGTTCCGGTCATAGCGATTGTTTTCTTAGTTTCAGAAGAACGCTCTATTATTATAGAATTCTCAGTTGAGTGTAGGAGAAGACCTGGATATTGGAAACGTTTTGAAACCTTTCCGTTTGGACCCTCAACCGATAGATCTAGTCGGTCTAGTTGTGCCGTTACGTTTTCTGGGATTTTGATTTCTATTTTTTCCATGATTATTCAATAAATGTATGCTAGGAGCTGACCTCCAATTCCAGCTTTTCTGGCCTCGTAATGGCTCATTACGCCTTGGCTAGTGGTTAAAACTAGTGCGCCATAATTTTGTGCAGGGAGATATCTTTTCTCCCACTTCTCAAAATTAGAGAGGGCGATGGAATAACGTGGTTTGATTGGTGCGCATTTGTTGATGGCCCCTTTTAGTTCAACATCGAAGTATCCTGCTTTTCCATCTTGGACATGTTCAAATTGGCCTATGTATCCATGGTCGTGAAAGACTTCGAAAACATTACCAATAAGCTTCGATGCGGGTTTTGCTGTATATTGTAGGTGTCCAGCATTTTCGGCATTATTTAGCCCAGATAGGGCATCGGATAGTGGATCATTTCCTGTCATGAGTATTTTTTAAACCCCACAGTTCTTGCTAATTCGCGGAAACACTGGCGACAAAGCCAAATGTTGTACTTACTGACGAGACCTTGGTTACGTCCGCAGCGTCTGCACGAATGGGTTTGGCCAGTTGCGATTGTAGGTTCCTGGTTTTGTTCTATTTCTTCTGTTTGTTCGTTATTCATTAGATTGGACCTCCACATTGAAAGTTGATTCAATGAAAGTTACCGATTCTTCGGCGGTTAGGCGGTGGGACATTGGGATAGATTTGGATCTACGTCTTCGCCGTTTTATTCGCGCGCCTGCGCGGTTGAGGACTACAGTTACATCAAGTCCATAGAGCCCAATGGAAGGGTTATAATCTTGATCTGGGAAAACTATGTGTTCAGAAAGTCCAAAGCTCAAATTTCCCTCATTATCGAAAGAGCTTTTGGAGATATTTGCATGGGGCAATGCTAGTTTGAGAAACTCGACTGCTGCTTCGTTTCGAAGAGTGACTTTTGCCCCTATGGGTTCGCCTTTTCGGATTCCAAAGTCTGCGATAGTAGACTTTGATATGGTTTGAACTCCAGTTTGTCCAGTGATTGCATTGAGTATTTCCTCTGCATTCTGGAGTTTCTTCCCGGCTTCTCCCACGCCCATGTGCACAACTACTTTTTCGATGCGAGGATCGCGCATAGAGTTGGTGCTTTGTACGGACATGTTAACTTCCACCTCCTGTGAATTTTTCGTCGATAACGACTATGTATTTTTCCACAGTATCGAAGGTGTAGTCGTCCGTTTTTACTTCAACTACATTTGCAGAGCTCCCAGATCGAACGCTAATGGTTTTTAAAATGCCTATTTCGCCGGCATGAGATCCACCGATTACAGTAACCAATACTCCCTCTTTATACGGGAAATGAGCAACTATATCCCCAGTTTCGTTGTCGGTGATAAGAGAATCTCCAACATAATACTCGGTGGGGTTTGGTACCGTTAGAGTAGTACCATTATGCAAAGCTAGTTGTATTAATTGAGGAGAGAGTTGAGATTTTCCAGTTATTTTGCTGAGTTTCGAAGTGGCTGCTTCGAGACTAATGGGAGTTAGATTTAGACGCCCTCCAGAATCGGGAAAGATACGATAGTATTCATTTCGGTCTAGGAAAGCCAATATATCAAACATACCAACAGAGCGTCTAGGGTCAGTTACAACTCTGCCATTGATCATAATTGATCGGCTTCGTAGGGCATAATCTGCTTCTTTTGCAGAAGTGACATACTGAAGTACGTCTCGAAGTATTATGAGCAGAGGGACTCCACTATTTCCATGGGGTCCTGCTCCGGCTTTGACTGTATAAACGGAGGTTTTCCTTTCGACTGGCCACGAAGCGGGGGCAGAGAGGCGTTTTTGATGCCGGGTCATGATGTTCCCTCCAGCTTTGATTTTCTCAGATTATCTGAAAGATTTAATTTTGTGATACGCAGATTGGAGGCAACTAGAGGAAGTAAATATTCTTCTCCGTCGCCTTTTTCTGCGGCGATTCCGTCTGCGAAAACTAGTTTGGATTTTAGATCCACCCGGGACACTGTTCCGGTTTCTCCCGCTAGATCCCCACGCATGACTTCAACTGTATCACCAGTATTGACACGAGTGCTTCTTCGACCGTGTTTTTCGCGTAACTCCAAGGACAAAGCTGCGTTGAGCTGCTTATGTCGTAAATGCAATGGTGCATTGTATTGTCGTTTTCTTTGTTTACGAGGTTGTGTTGTCATGATTTTAAATTATAGTTGTTGCCGTACTGGCTATACCTCCAAAGCGCTCGGCTACTTCTCTGGCGATTGGTCCTTTAATTTCGGTTCCGCGGGGTTCGCCCATATCATCGATTAATACCGCGGCATTGTCCTCAAATTTGACACGGAGGCCGCTAGGTCGTCTGAAAGATTGTTTTTGCCGGACGATAACTGCTTGGAGTATTTGACGTCGCATTTCAGGAGATCCTTTACGGACGGATACGGTGATTTTGTCACCAATTCCAGCTGTCGGGAGTCTGTTTATAGTTCCGTGGTACCCAGCGACACTGATTAAATTCAATTCCCGGGCCCCGGTGTTGTCTGCGCAAACAAGTTTTGCTCCTTTTGGTATGCCTCTACTGATACTAGATGTAATTGATTTCATGCCCCATCTCCTTTGTCTGAAACTCGTTTCGTTACTTCCACAACAACGTGTGACTTGGTTTTGGAGATTGGTCGTGTTTCGGCTATTTTAACTTGATCTCCAACTTCGAGTTCTATGTCTTGTGGAACGTGGGCAGGTACTCTTGACCGACGTTTCATATATCTCTCGTATTTTGGTATAAATACAACATACTCACGTTCGACTATCACGGTTTTATCCATGGCAGTAGAAGCTACAATTCCCTCCAACACACTGCCTCTAACAGAAAGGGGCTTGGGTGAATTGGTGTTTTGCTTAGAGCTACCACCATCAGTTTTTATTACATTTGATTTTAGTGCCATATTGATCCTCCTGCTTTTTGCGTCCTGCGTGACGGGCGAGAAACTAGATAGTTTCCCTCAACTACTGCATAGTCCCCACCTGGCAATTTTACTTCAAATGTGGTTCCGGATTTGGGAACCATTTGGGTTTGACTATGGTTCTCGATTTGGAAGGTCTTCATCGTTTCGTCAATGATACGGCCAGAAATACCGATTTGAGATGGGTTCGAGGCTTCAGCTACTTTTGCTTCAAGTCCTATCAACTCATGTCGTGATAAATTTTCAGGGAGTATTTGAATCATGAGGAGACCTCTTCTGTGGTTTCTTGTTGTTTTTGAATAGTTTTGATTCTAGCTATTGTTCGGCGCAATTCCCGAGCCAATCCGGGGTTGTCGGAAGAACCCCCAGCAAATTGTATTGCACGTGCATTCAATAATTCGGTAGATAACTTCTCGAGCTCGGATTGCCTCTCTTCAGAGGTCATATCTCTAATTTCAGAAGGGCGGAGAGAAGCCATCAATTATCACCTTTATCAAGAGATGTTTTGATTTTCTCGGCGAGATTTTCACTGATTCCTGAGACTGCGGCGAGGTCGGTTACTCCTGCAGCTTGTAGTGCCTCGATAGTACCGAATCCTGCCTCCTCAAGTGCTTCGGCTTTTGAGGGGCCGACACCTGGAAGATCTGTTAGTTTGAGATTGATTTCTTCAGTAGGAGGAGATTGTTCCTCTTTTTCCACTATTATTTCTTCTACAACGGGAGCAGGATCAGAAACATCGGTAGGTTCTGTAGATTCAGATGTTGGAGCCAATAGATCATCTATTGCCTCGGTTTCTGGGACAGGGCCAGATTCTGAGTCAGTTGGTTCTTCTTCACCAGGGATTGTGTCAAGGATTCTGAAATCGTCGGGCAGTTGGGCACCGGGAGGGATTATTTTTACATTTACTCCGATAGTACCTAGTTTGAGTATTGCCACGGATTGGCCCCGATCGACTATTTCTGCGGCGGGTTCACCGTTATGTTTGATATATCCACGATTGAATTTTTCAACTCTACCACGTGCCCCAGTGACTTTTCCGGATAAAACTATTTCAGCACCTAGCGCTCCTGATGACATAATTCGATCTACTGTTGTGTGACCCGCTTTTCGGAAATACCAACCACGTTCCAATGCATTGGCCAATCTATCAGCAACTATTTGTGCGTTCAGATCAGGTTCGTTGATCTCTTGTACATCTATTTGAGGATCATCTAGATCGAAATTGGCTTTGAGAGCTGCAGTTATCTCACGTATTTTTTTGCCGCTTTTTCCAATTACCATTCCAGGTTTTTCTGCTTTGAGTACGATTTGAGTCCCCATAGGAGTCTTAGCTATCTCCATACCTCCATAACCCGCACGTTGAAGGGTAGACTCTAGATACTCATTTATTTGAGAGTTTTTCAGGCCTTTCTGTATGAATTGATGTTCATCTGCCATCTAAGAATCAGCCTCCAAAATTAGTTCAACGTCTACTAGGGTTGTGTTCCAAGGGGTAGCACGGCCGAACGCTCTGGGTTTTCTGCCACGTCGGACTCCAACTTTATGTGCTGCAACATGCATTATCTTCATAGAGGGGGAATCTAGACCTTTATTTTCTGCATTCCCCATAGCATTAGTTATTAAATTTAAGAATGCTCGAGAGGCTTTTTCAGGATATCTTCCCGCATCCCATCCAATAATATCCTTTCTGTGTCCTACTCCACTGTTATGAGTTCGGAAGGGAATGGATCGTTTCTTATCTATTACGTCTTCCAAATAGGAGATAGCATCGGACGTGGTCTTTCCTTTAATTGCGCGGGATATTTCACGCGAATGTTTTGGACTGATTGGTTGGTTGCGGATTATCGCCCTAGCGGTTGTGTTTTGGTCGGATTGTACTGAATAGTTGATTCCCATGATTTTATTTAAGTGGTACGAATTTTGAGGACCTGGTTGCACCTACACCGGCTTGTCCATGTTTGACCCTATTTCGAGTGAGTTGGAATTCCCCAAGATAATATCCCAGCATATCTTCCTCAATTTTCACGCGTTTGAAGCTTTGTCCGTTGTAAACGGCAAAAGTCAATCCAATGAATTCGGGTAGAACGGGCATGTCACGAATATGTGTTCGTATGGGTTGGCTTGCAGTAGATACGGGATCCCTCTTACTCGCCTTTTCACGTAACTTTTCATGCTCTGCTGAAAGTCCCCGTTTAAGTGTTCTTCGGGCTCTTGCAGGGAGTAATTCTGCTACCTCGTCGATACTAAGAGCTTGTAATTGTTCAGTGGTGTATCCACGGTATGTGAATTCTCCTTCTTGGCCAGTGAGGTAATCTACCTTATTGTTCATCTAGAACCACCTCTACCAGTTCTTCTAGAAGCAATTGCACCAACTTTTCGTCCGGGTGGGGCGCCTCTTGCGACACTTTTTGGACGGCCAGGGTGTTGTCTTCCACCTCCCCCGAAAGGGTGGTCGCATGCATTCATTGCAACACCCCTTACACGGGGGTATTTCGTGCCTCTTGCACGCAATTTATGGAATTTTTTACCAGCTTTGACAAATGGTTTTTCAGTTCGTCCTCCGCCCGCTACGACGCCAATAGTTGCACGGCATCTAGGGTTTAATCGTTTGATTTCACCAGAGGGTAATTTGACCATTGCAGCATGGACATCATGACTAATCAAAGTGGCACTTACACCGCTAGATCTGACAAATTTTCCTCCATCGCCAGGTCTGGATTCTATGTTGCAAACCGGAAGGCCTTCGGGTATTTCTGAGAGGGGCAAAGTATTTCCTGGTTTTATTTCTGCAGATATTCCGATTGCGATGGAATCTCCAACTGCTATTCCTTCAGGGGCGAGGACGTATCGGCGATCGCCATCGTTGAATTCCACAAGTGCGACAGGGGCACTTCTTGCGGGATCGTGCTCGATGTCAACTACAGTTCCTTGGACAGTATCAGAATCAGTTGGGGTGGTTTTATGAGTAAGATTTGCTTTATATTTATGAGAAGGGGCTTTGAAAGTGGAACTACCAGAAGTCCCAGCCCTTCCACGCCTCTGTCCTTGGATTCTACGCCCCATATTAGAATACCCCCACTCTAGATATTACGTCTTGGGCGTCGTCTTCTGCGGATAATTGTACTGTTGCTTTTTTGGTTCCTTTCATTGTTATTTGAGTATTTACTTTAGTTACGGAGACATCATAGTGATCTTCAACTGCTTGTTTAATTTCAGGTTTAGAAGCACTAAGATCAACTATGAATACTAATTTATTTTCGAAATCAATGGAATCCATTGTTTTCTCAGTTATGAGAGGGTAAAGTAAAACATTCATTTGTTTTCCACCTCTTTGATAGCGCTTTCAGTCCATATCGTTAATCTCCCAGCATGAGTCCCAGGTGCTAGATCTTCTGTATTAACTTCGCTAGCTGTTACTGCATCCACTCCGGGGACATTCTGTGCAGCTAAAAGTGCTTTTCCAGAAGTAACTAACAGGATAGATTTGGAACGTTTGTACTTTCTTCCTCTAGTTTTTCCTCGCCCTGCACGGACTTTTGGTGAAGCAGATCTATCGAGATCAGAAGAGATCCCAATATTGTTTAACACTTCGAGGACTTCTTTTGTTTTTGTTAAATCGGAAAGATCATCTGTGATCACGATGGGTAAAGTAATTTTATCATCGAAGTTGTGCCCTCTAGAACGGACTAGGTCTACATTTGCTGTTGCGGCAATGGCGCTTCGAATTGCCAATCGTCGTTCTTTGTCATTTATTTTTAAAGAATAAGATTTAGTAGATTTGGGAGGGTGACATCTTCTGCCACTGTTAGTGTTTGGTGATTTTCTTCCTCGTCCATTGGATCGGGGAACCTGTGCAAGTCCACGTCCAGTACCTAAAGACACTGCAGAAGTTCTTTTCCCAGCAAATGGATCGGAACCATAAGGTTGTTTTCGGTTTGCCTGAGAGGCTACTACAGCTTTTTGAATTAAATCTGGACGATAAGGGGTATTGAAAGTTGAGGGAAGATCTACCGTTCCTTCTTTAGTTCCTTTAAGATTGAATAGTGTAGCTTTCATAGTAAATTATCCTTGATTTGATGCTTTGGAAATGTGATGAATTTCAATGGGCGAATTAAGCCTGTTTGGTCGTATTGCTGGTCGGAATCTCAATAGACGTTTTTGAGGACCGGGTAGAGAACCATGTACGAGTATATGCGGACCATTAACTTCCCCATAGCCTATGAATCCACCAGATACAGATGCCTCATCTGCATTTCCGATAGAAACGAGACGTTTGTTATACTCTGTGCGTTGGTGGTAACCGGTTTGACCCTGTTGAGGTACAGTAGATCGTACACGGGAGGGATTCCAAGGTCCGAGATTTCCGATACGTCGTTTGAACCCTTGGCGGTAGTGTTTCCCTTTCCGTTTTTGAACCCCCCAACGTTTGACAGGTCCTTGTGTCCCTTTTCCTTTTGTGATGCCTGATACATCAAGGTAATCACCTTCAGAGAAAATATCGCTCACGTTGTGGATTCCACCATCGTGTAAGAGATTAAGTGCAAAATCCAATTTTTCAGAAATGGAGCCCCCACCAATTCTTGTTTCCATTAAGTCTGGTTTTTTCTTCGGGATTCCAGATATCGAGGATGGAACGGTGTGGGTTATCATCCGTATGTCTTCGATTTTATTCTGATCAGATAATTCTCTTAGTGTTTTCTCCGTTTCATCTAATTTGGATTTTTTAGGAGGAGATAAAGACCTGCTCAATGTTTCATGATAATCACCGACCCATGCTTCGGTTAAAGGATAGAGTCCATACGGGGTTTGTTCATATGCTCGAACGGCAATAGCATGCATAGGAGGGGTTTCAACGATGGTTACGGGGAATGTTTGTTCCATTTCAAAAAGAGGAGAATGTTGCTGATCATTTGTTGCAACTATGTGTGTCATTCCGGCTTTATATCCCGCAAAACCCTGGAGCCCCGGCTCATTGTCGCCTTCTGGCCATGAATTAAATCGCGGGACGTGATCCGCCGCGCGTTTCCGGGGGCCAAATGCGAGTGAACCTTTTCGAGGTCTATGCGTTCTAGGCATGATTGGTTGTGTGTTAGAGTGAAAACAATGCGAGAGAGGCTATCATTGCTTCTTCGGTTCGCACCGTTTCACTGCCTTGGTTTGGAATTGTATTGAGCCAACAATCGAACTTGGGGCCAGGGATATCTGGCTCAAGTATTTCTATGGGGTCTAACCCAAGAATCGTTGGCAAACCCCTGCCGGGGGCCCCAAATGCAACTGTCATTCCCTCCCGTTTTACTCGAGTAATAAGTCCATCGAGGTTCTTATTTTCGAGTAGAGTCCCATACCGGGATGCAGCGATTCTAATTCCCGCATCATTACGTTCTAATGCAGATTCTAGATCGGTGTTCTCGACTAAGATTCCTGGTGTAGAATCTGTTAATAGTCGAGCCCGGACTGGTTTTTCGGAAGATATTCTGACAGAAACGCGTTGTCCCTCTACAATATCCATATTAGTGGGAATTGTTAGGGAAATTGGGTTTTGCAGTCCACAAATTACCCAAACGCGATTATCAGGTCCGACCTGGGTCACTATTCCTTGTCTTAACGACTCTGAATCTTCTGATCCAGAGCCGGCCTGTGGTAAAATTCTAAGAGGTGGTAAGACTCCAGCATAAGCCAATTCTGGGCGCTGCCCCCATATTTCCTTGCGAAGATATGGAGGAGTCACAGCGTATCCCAGAACGGTGCTGATAAATCCCATACCTAAATCGCCCTCACCAGGGAGGTCTGGAAAAATGCAAAGGCGATCTATGTTGAAAATGGCAGCCGCACGGGCTATGTAGCCAAGTTTCAGAGTCGCCATTCGCATGTTCTCAGTTTCCCGAGTGAGCGAAGAAGGTATGAGAACTGTTCGAGTCATTGCATCGTCTTAGTTATCATACCACTAGACTGTAGCGATAATTTCTGATCCCCGCCCGTATAAGGGTGGCGCTTTGGTCCACGCCATGTGCCGCATTCGCATGGAAATACTATTTTAAGTCAGGTTTGAGAAAACTATGAAATTTGTTTTAAGAGTTTTGGGAGAGAGAAGGGGGAGAATCAGAATCATCGTTCGTAAGCTTTTTATGTATAACAAAGTTGACATTTGCTACTGGCGATAGTAGTGTAGTGGGATCACGTGACCTTGCCAAGGTCACAACCCGGGTTCGAATCCCGGCTTTCGCATGGAGATAGTGGAAGTCTATTAATTACTCTGTAAAATGGATCGTCTATGGAAGACATATGCGATAACGACTGGAACATATGCCCCCATTCCCAGAAATATAGATATGCAATAGATAGATTGGAGCAAGGGTTCGGGAATGGGACGCCCTAGTATTTTTACATTGAAAGTGACATTGTGTTGATTTTGTAAATATCGCATATCTAGATAGACAAAAATGGCAAGAATAAATCCTATAATATTCAAAAATCTATTTAAGTTTTGGACGGATTGTTGAGAGGCTAGAACTATGAAAGTCAATGTGAAAATAATTAAAATCGAATACAAATATCGATTGGAAATTGGAATGGATTTCATCAATAGTACTTTTCGAGAGGGAGGGATATATATGTTGTAAATACAAAAAATAGTAATGAAAGATACTAATTCAGAAAAAGGAGGGTTTTATAAAAAACGAAGGAAAGAAATTTCGGGGGAGGGAAAATCGATTCCAATAGGTTTTCAGGAGTTAGAACAGGAGGCAAAAAAGAAGCTTCGTCCAGGGCCATATGAATATACGTCGGGGGGTGCAGGGGCAGAACAGACGATGGCTTCTAATAGAAGAGAACTTGATCGATATAAAATTGTTCCTCGAATACTTAGGGATGTCTCAAAAATAGATATGGGAATTGATCTATTTGGGAAGAAACTTACAACTCCATTAATACTTGCACCAATAGGATCCCAAAGGATGTACCACCAAGATGGAGAGTTGGGTACTGCAAGGGCAGCGAGTAGACAGAATGTCCCGATAACATTGAGCACCTGGTCCTCTACGCCTCTAGAGATGGTTGCAGAAGTCATGGGAGATATGACTAAATTTTTTCAACTATACTGGATAAACGAATGGGAAGTTACAGCAAGTTTTGCATCTAGAGCAGAAAAGGCGGGGTATGATGCTATCTTCATCACGCTAGATGGTCAGCGGGGCGCATGGCAGCCGCGATCTATGGAGACCAATTACAGCGTGAATAGTGAATGGTCTACGGATAAAGATGCCCCTAAAGCTATATTTCTTTCAGACCCAGTAGTAGCAGATTCGTTAGGAATTGAGGTTGATAATTGGGACTCTGCTGATAAAAAAACAACTCAGTTAATAAAATCTAAGTATAAATACAATGCTAGTCTTACGTGGGCGGGTATTGAGAAACTTAGAGAAGTTGTGGATATCCCAATTGTATTGAAAGGGGTATTACATCCAGAAGATGCAAAAATGGCATTGGACATAGGAGTAGAGGGAATAGTAGTGTCTTCGCACGGGGGGAGAAGAATTGATGGAGCAATTGGCGCCGCGGGTGCACTAGGAAAAATTTCCGAAGTGGTAGGTGGGGAGATTCCAATTTTATTCGATAGTGGAGTTAGGACAGGGGCGGATGTATTCAAATCATTGGCACTAGGAGCAACTGCTGTACAGATCGGGCGCCCCTATGCATATGGACTAACACTTGCTGGAGAGCAGGGAGTCTATGAAATAATTGGAAATCTACTTGCAGAATTGGAGAGCACCATTGGAGTGGCAGGTTACAAAAACTTGAAGGAAGTTAAAGAGTCAGATGCATTGATGCATTACTCATGAATGCAGAAGTTACTTTAGAAATTGGTTTAGTGAGTTTCTAGCCCGTTTTGCTGCTTCTGCGGCGGATTTATCAAAAGTATCTCCTTCTCCTGCAAAAATAATACTTCTAGAAGCACTAACCAGTCCTGCGTTGCTAGAAGATAAGCAATACTTTGCAGCGGATTCTGCATCTCCTTTCTGGGCCCCTACACCAGGAACAAGGAAGGGAAGATCAGGGGTGAGGTTTCTTACACGTTGTAATTCATCAGGATTGGTCGCACCAACTACGAGACCGACGTTGCCGTTTTCATTCCAACTGTCTGCAAGTAGAGCGACGTGTTCATAGAGATACATTCCAGAAGATAATTTTAGATTTTGTAGATCGGACCCACCAGGATTGGAGGTTCGGCACAATATGAAAATGCCTGCGTCAGATCTAGATAAAAATGGGCTTAGAGAGTCAATGCCCATATAGGGATTTGCAGTTATTGCGTCCGCCATATCGAGTAACTTCGCATACTGGTGTGCCGTGTTTCCTATGTCTGCTCTTTTTGCATCTAAAATAACCGGGACTCCTTTTCCATGGGCATATGCTATTGTTTCTACTAAAGAATCCCACCCATCAGAATGCTCATAATAAGCTGCATTTGGTTTGTATGCAGCTGCGTAAGAATGGGTCGCATCGATGATGCGTCGATTGAAACTCCAAAGTGGCAAATCTTCGTCTTGGAGATGAGGGGGGAGGTGGGAAGGGTCGGGGTCGAGACCTATGCACAAGATACTACCTATAGAATTAATCCGGTTGGCAAGTAGTTCAAAGAAAGTCATTAAAGACACAATGTACGCCACACATTAGAAACATATCGGACAGATGCCAAATGGGAAGGAAGATTGTGAAATAAGATCAAGTAGATGTTATGTAAGGATTTTTGTTGATTGGTCAGAAAATTCCGACCGCTTCATTTTAATATATCGCGGGATTCGATTGTTGTATGCAGTTTCAAGGCCGTTCGAAGAGAACGAAAACGGGTGGACGGCTGAGTTCTTTCCGAAAAAAGAGAAAATCAGAACTTGGTCGGCTGCCAGCAAATACCAATATTGGAGAGACGCGGAGACAAATATTCAATTCGAGAAGTAAATCACAAAAAGTTAGAGCATTATCGATTGACAAAGTCACTGTTTCTGATGGGAATAAATCAATGACAGCTACCATAGAGAATGTAGTTTCGAATGCAGCTAATTTGAATTACGTCCGTCGTAATGTGATTACAAAGGGTGCAATAATAGATACCAGTGAAGGAAGAGCTAGGGTAACATCTAGACCCGGGCAGACCGGTCAAGTGAATGCTATTTTAGTCGGTAAAGACGAAGTATAAATCTGCGGAAAATAATGAAAAATATATAGGAAGTGGGTTGTGGAAGAAGTAGATCTTAAATCTGAAAAATACGAGAAACACCGTGCTGCGGGGAAAATTCTTGCAGAGACACTTTCGGAAGCCGTGAAGAGGGTTGAAGTGGGTGGGACTCACTTGGAAGTGGCAGAATTTGCAGAAAATAGAATTCGAGAGTTGGGGGGAGAACCCGCATTTCCAGTAAACATAAGTATAAATGAAGAAGCTTCTCACTCGACACCGGGTATGGATGAAAAAACCAAATTTGGGGAGGAAATGATCTGCTTAGATATAGGAGTTCATGTTGATGGGTGGATTGCAGATGCTGCCAAAACGGTGGATCTATCGGGGAATCCAAAACTTGTGGAGGCTGCAGAGGAAGCATTAAAAGCTGCGTTGGATTTGATAGAGCCAGGTGTGAATGTTGGAAAAATAGGAGAAGTAATAGAATCAAAAATTGATAGAATGGGATATAATTCAATAATCAATCTATCAGGTCATGGTGTGGGGGAGTACGATGCACATATAGGACCAAACATCCCTAACTGCGCTATTGAAACGGGAGTAGAATTAGAAATTGGAGATGTCGTGGCGATTGAGCCTTTTGCTACAGAAGGGGGAGGAAAAGTAACAGAAGGTGGTAAAGAAGAGATATTTTCTTTAATTCAAAGGCGCTCGATCAGGGGGAGGAGGTCAAGGGAACTCGTTGCATTGATTGAAGATAGATATAAGACGCTGCCTTTTGCTGCGAGATGGGTGGAAGAGTCACAAGGTAAAATTGTTTTGCAGAGATTAAAAATGGCAAGAATCATTAGAGGTTATCCTGTTTTGAGAGAGCAAAAAAACAAACTGGTGAGTCAAGCGGAGCACACAGTGATTGTGACAAAGAATGGGTGCGAGATAATAACGGAATAGGAAAGGGAGAGATAGACTAAAGCTTTCTCTGATATACTGCCATTCATGGACCAAATCTTTACCCCTTGGAGAATGGAGTGGGTTTCTAGACAAGATTGGAAAGAAATTTCTGATGAATGTGTATTTTGCGAGATATACAAAAAAGGGAAAGGTAGGGAATTTGGAGTAATTGCTGAAGATGAATACACGTATGTTGTTTTGAATAATTATCCGTATAATCCAGGGCATGTGATGGTAATCCCCAAGGAACATATAGGATCTCCAACAGAACTGAATGAAGAGATGTTAGTTTCCCATTCCCGGTTAAAAGTAAGAGCATTAAAAGCGTTAGAAACTGCATTTAGTCCGCAAGGATTCAATACGGGTTTGAATTTGGGAAAGGGAAGTGGGGGTTCGATTAATGAGCATATGCATACGCATATTGTTCCAAGGTGGGAAGGGGATACTAATTTTATGCCGATTCTAAGTGATACTAAAATCGTCGTGGAAGGTATGCTAGAAACATATCGAAAACTGCACGATGCGTTTGCACAACAAAAAGGGGTCGAAAATAAAGGGGAAGAAAAGTCAATTTGGATTAGTGAATAGATTGAATTTTTTTGCAACGGGCGGAAGGATGTTCATGCTGGGTCTTTATGTCTGAGGAGAGGCTAGATTGTTATTGAGAGGTAATATGCATGAATGATAGTGTGTTTAAAGAGGAACTATTTGAAGAAAAAAGAGTGTTCATAACAGGAGGTGCAACGGGGATGGGCCTTGGATTTGCAAGATCTTTTTTAGAACATGGTGCAGATGTTTTTATAGCATCCAGAAATGCTGAACGATTAGAATTGGCATCTGAAAAATTGAAGGAACTAACAGGGAAATCAATACTATGGAAAGTCATGGATGTCAGAGAAGAATCGAGCGTCGACGGAGCGGTGGATTTTATTGAGGGAGAATGGGGAAGTATGGACATATTAGTGAACAATGCCGCGGGGAACTTTTTTTGTCCGATAGAGGACCTTAGTGAAAATGGGTGGAGAGCGGTTGTGGACATAGTGCTAGATGGAACATTTAGAGTTTCGAAAAAATGCTTTCCTTTGTTAAAGGAGAATGGAGGATCGATCGTGAATATAATTGCTAATTATGCGTGGAATGCGGCGCCGTATGTTGGCCATTCTGGTGCTGCCAAAGCGGGTGTTCTCAATTTGACAAGGACACTAGCGCTTGAATGGGCAAAGTATGACATAAGAGTGAATGCCATGTGTCCAGGAGTGGTATTGACAGAAGGTGTAAGAGATAATTTATTGGGAGATGAGTCGATAGTTAGTAGATTGGAAAGCAGCATCCCTATGGGAGGAATAGCTAGTGTGGAACAGATGGCCCAGCAAGTGCTATACCTATGTTCTCCTGCGGCTGATGTGGTCACAGGAGAAGTACTAGTTGCAGATGGGGGACAATCGCTGGTGGGGAATATGTTTTACGAATTGGGAAAACAAATTTATAAAGAATAAAAATAAACTACACAGGTTCGGCGAACGCATAAACGTGTTCAGAAGAAACTATCTGCGACTGTAGGAACGTTCCAGGGGTAATTCCATAATCTTCAAAATCCTTTATTATTACCTGGCGATATGCCTCATCCCTACACTTCATAGAGCCATTGGTCCCAGGTTCAACTGCAAGAAGAGTATGGTGAGTTCCAATCATAGATCGATAGGCTTGAGAAGTTATTTCGAGTTTAAGTTGCGTCATCTCAGATGAACGTTGTTTTTTAAGAGTCCCCCCAAGACCTTTTAATTTTGCTGCATCAGTACCTGGGCGTTTAGAGAATCGAGTTATATTAATTCGTTCTGGCTGAACTTCTCGGATTAGGTTTAGTGATTGTTGGTGATCTTCGATCGTTTCGGTTGGGAATCCGACAATGAAATCCGTTGCTAGAGTCCAATGATCTAGATGTTGATTGAAAATAGACACAATGTCTCTAAATTCATTCACCTGGTGTTGGCGTCGCATATGGCCTAGAACTGTATTGGATCCAGATTGAACAGGGGCATGGATAAAATCATAGAGTTTCTCTTGATTAGAGAACACGTTTGCAAGAGATTTGCAAATGCCATGAATTCCTTTGGGGTTCGCCATTCCCAATCTGACACGAAAATCACCGGGGAGTTCACAGATTTCGTCGAGCAACTGGTCCAACAATCGCTCTCCAAGATCCCATCCGTAGACTCCGGTGTCCTGTCCAGTTACTCGAATTTCTTTTGCTCCGGCTTTTATTAAATTTCGGGCTTTAGAAACATTTTCTGCGATAGATGGGGATTCTATCTTTCCTGTTGCTTTTTTTGTGATGCAATAAGAACAATCGGACATGCATCCACGGGCGATAGGTAGGATTCCGATTACACCATCTATGATAGGTAGCGTGTCTTTTGTAGTTGTGGGGCACTCTCCGTTTCCAACGGCAAGGGGTACTTCATCCCATCCACATACACGAGCGTTGATCCCAGACTCGTGGATGAGATCGGGCTGGGCGAGTGCGAGACATCCGGTGACGATTAGATCGGATACTAGAGATTCTAGTTCTTTCGCCCTAGAAACCATCGTTTGTTCAGTTTTTTCTATGACTGTACAAGTGTTTAGAATTGCTACGTCTGCAGATTCGGGGTTTTCGACTTTGTAGTGTCCTGCGTCACGAAGGAGCTGTTCAATTAGTTTACTTTCTCCTTGATTGGCTGTGCATCCATAAGTTTCGATGTGATACGAAGCCATTGTGATTAGATGTATTATCAGGGGGGACAAAAACACGACGGTATTCTCATAGTCGCAATGGCTTTGGGGTATCCGAAATAATAACGGGTATGTTAGAGATCCTTCCTTCAGATTTTGGAATTTCCTCAGTCCCATATCTAATTGGGATCTTAATTTGTGCAGGAACAATTGCAATGGTTCTTTGGAAATATGAGATAAGAATCGATGAGGATATCATTATATCTTTGATCCCATGGATGGCATTTGGCGCGAGTTTGAGAGTCGTAGAAGTGATAGAATCAGGAGGAGGGGGTGGCAGAAGCATTATTTCGTTCCTACTGGGGAACCCAACAGTATACATCACTACATTTGTTATATTGGGCTGTGTCTGGTCGATAATTTTGCTGCTTAAAATGGATCAAATTGCAGAAAAAATTCTGATGGTGAGTGGATTGATCGGGTTTGGCACTACGATGGTGATTCTATCTAGAGAGGGATGGTCCAATCCAGCATGGTCGATCGCGGGGTTAGTGGTTGCATTGGTTGTTTCTATTTTGGTGTGGGAGGTGGTGAGAAGAAAAAGTGCAGAGATTCCGAAGGTGTTGGGAAGCACTGGTTTGCTAGTTATCCTGGGACAGACTCTAGATGGGATATCTACGGCAATTGGGATTGACATATTGAATTTCAGGGAGCAGACTCCAATTTCCCAAATGATATTAGACATTGGTGCATCGCTCCCCACTGCGAATATTATTGGTGTGAGTTGGTTGTTTGTATGTGTTAAGATAGTATTGGCGATTACCCTAGTTTTTTTGTTTGTGGATTATACAAAAGAAAAGCCTTTGTATGCAAGAATTTTGTTAATAGTGATGATTGCGATTGGCATTGGGCCAGGAATGCATAACCTGATATTATATTCAGTAGTAGGATAGAAATAAGAATATGGGAAAACAGCCACACTTGCTCGTAGGGGAGGGGGAGTTGAATGAAATTGCATTATTACCAGGTGATCCTAATCGAGTTGAGATGATTGCAGCATTGGCGGATGAATATGAAGTTATTTCTGAGAATCGAGAATATAAAATTTGCAATATAGATTATAAAGGGAAGGGTTTGACCGTTTGTTCTACGGGGATTGGTTGTCCATCTGCCGCGATAGCCGTTGAAGAACTTTGTAAGGTCGGGGTGAAGAAAATAATCAGAGTGGGAACAACAGGTGCACTTCAGAAGGGGATTAAAACGGGGGAATTTATCATAGTTACAGGGGCTGCTAAAGAAGAAGGGACGACAAAAAAGTATGAATCAGAAGTATACCCAGCGGTTTCGGATTATCGGGTTGTGTCTGCTTTGGTAGATGTGGCAAAACAACATGGTCATAAATTCCATGTGGGTGCCGTAGTAACCAATGATGCATATTATGCAGAGACAGAAGAGTATGTGAAAATATGGGAGAATGCAGGATTGCTATCTATTGAGATGGAGACTTCGGTGGTTTTGGCGCTTTCCAGAAGATTGGGAATGGAAGCAGGTTCCATACTCACAGTGGATGGGAATTTAGTAGAAGGGTCTAAAAAGGGCGAAACTGAGGGAGGAGAATTTCCTAAAAAAATACGGGATAGTATTCAAGGAATGGGCCAAATAGCATTGGATGCGAGTTTATTACTTTAGGTAGATTGAATTATCATGAAATGGAAACTTTTTGCCAATTTTGCAGAGGTTGCAGGGGAGAGAGAAATTGAGATAAGAAGGGGGGGTTCAATCACAATGGAGGATGCGCTGGAAGATCTATTCAATCAGATACCAAGATTAAGAGAATTAGTGATGAATGAGCAAGGAGGAGTACTGAATCATGTTCAAGTTCTATGTAATGGTGAAGAAATAAGAGGAGAAAATTTTTCACAAATGGTATTGGAAAATGATGATGAACTAGCAATTATTCCCCCTATGAGTGGAGGGTGATGGTCTATTAATTAATCCCAAGGTCGAGAGGGTTCTGTAATTTCTCCTGCTAAAGAAATCTGCATTGATTCAAATGGGTCGTCCGTATTGGCAAGTGCCCACATCAATTTTACCTTTGCAGTTCCAGGGAGCATATCCCCGCCTTCAATTACACCAATGTCCAGCAAATCCCTACCTGTGTCGTAGACACGAGAACAGACGCGTCCTTCGATGCACTGGCTTGTCATGACAACATGAGTTCCATTTTTAATAAGAGAGGAGAGGAGAGGAATGAAATCTGTGTGGATGTGGCCTAATCCAGTTCCTTCGATTACTACGCCAGACTTCTCTGAACAGGCTTCGAGTAGTTTGGCATCCATTCCGGGGGTATATTTGATCAATTCAACATTGAAATCTAGATCGGGTTTTAGAGAAGGTTTTAATTCTCCACGTTGGTCGTGGTCTCTTCGATAAGTAACGCTTCTAGTATCATAATTGACTTCCCCGAGAGGTAGATTTCCTATTGTTGCGAAAGCACTTCGCTTAGAAGTGTGGTTTTTTCTTGCCCTAGTTGCTCGGTGGAGAGAGCAATGATTATCGGAGTCGTTTGAGTGCATGCAGATTAAAACCTCAGCACAGGCAGATTTTGCGGCTTCGACCGCGCAAATTACATTGACCAGATTATCGCTAGATGGCCGATCAGAAGAGCGTTGGCTCCCTGTGAAAATTATAGGTATAGGGGTGCAGATCATAAAAGAAATCGCAGCTGCCGTGTATTGCATTGTATCAGTTCCATGCATGACTATGATACCGTCGACTCCTGCTTCTATTTCTTCAAATATTGCTTTTGCTAGATCCTGCCAAATTGATGGTGTCATATTCTCCGACAAAATATTGGCGACAATTTTTCCACGATAGTTGGCGAGACCAGATAGATCAGGTATAGATCGCAGTATATCAGTTACATCGAACTGGGAAGTTACAGCCCCCGTTCGATAGTCGATAGTGGATGCTATCGTCCCTCCTGTGGTGATTAGAGAGATGGTAGGAAGGTTCTCATCGAATATGATATTTGAGATATCACCGGACTTATTTCCAGGGGGAGAAAATTGGGCAGAGTTTGGGCTAATAAGTTCTACAGATGCCCCTTTAGAAGAGACCCCAACATTGTAACCTCCGGGTAGTTTTAGGATTAGATATTGATCGTTTGTGGAAGGTAATAAGATTCCTTCATACGAAGAACCATTTTGGGAAACGCGAACGTGATCTCCGGGATTCATTTTTGATAAAGCCTCCAATCCATCAGATTATGTGGTAGTAATATACCTGAATCTTGAAAAGGATGTCTGATTAGTGTTATTATTATGGAAGATACAGGAGTGGGACGGTTTTTATGTGAGCAATCGCTATTGCAAGTATGACTAATCATTACATTGTAGATAGTGATGCGCACTATTTGGAATCTTTACCAGAGCTAGCAGAGTATATTCCAGATAACAATCCGTTTAAACAGAGATTCAAGCGCTCACCGGGTAAGATGTTTCCTTCATCTGGGTACCCAGATCACTACATGTATGGGAGAATACAACGTGATGAGGTAGGATATCTCAAGGGGCAGATGGTACCAGAAGATATTCCAACCGCGATGGAAATTGTTGGGGCAGATGCCATAGTTGTGATTACACAAAAAATGCTTGCGTTTGCACGCCTTGGGGGGGATGATGAAAGGCCAGAACTAATCTCCAATGCGTATGCAGATTATATGCTAGATCGGGTTGTAAATCCAAAGGAAGGAATATATGCACTGCTAGTGTTGCCATATCAAGATCCAGAACGGGCTGTCGAGCTAATCGATAGATGTGGTAGTGAAAAAGGATTTGCAGGGGCTTGTATGATTTGCGGAGGGCCAGAGCCTCCATTTGGAAATAGAAAATATGATGGAATATATGAAGCCTGTCAAGATGCAAAATTACCACTAGTATTCCATGCCGGTGGCGCGAGTTTAGATTATTTCTATATCAAGGGTTATGAGAAATTCATAGAAACACATACACTTGGTTTTTTATGGAGTAACATGTCCCAATTAGTAAGCATAGTAATTCAAGGGGTGGCAGAAAAATTTCCCGGGCTCAAAATTGTGTTCCAAGAGTCGGGGATATTATATGTGCCTTCATTGATGGCACGTCTAGATGCAGAATATCTTAAGCGCGCTTCAGAAGCACCGATACTAACAAAGAGACCATCGGAGTATATGTCTAAATTTTACTATGGGACGCAACCTCTAGATGAACCGAAAAGTGCAGAATATTTCCAGAGGGCGATAGAGGAATTGGGCGGGGCGAGTCAATTGTTATATTCTTCAGACTACCCGCATTGGGATTATGACCCACCAAGTGCAATTACGAGTATACCTTTTTTAACAGAGAAAGAAAAAGAGCTCATACTAGGGAAAAATGCTCAGAAGGTATTTGGAATATGACTGAAAAAATAAAGGTGTGTCATAGAAAAGAATTGGAATTGGATACTCGGAAAGTTATATCAGCAAAGAGTGGAAATGAAATAGGAGTTTTCAGTGTTGATGGAAAATACTATGCGGTGGAAAACGCATGCCCACATAGAGGTGGTCCGGTGTGCAATGGTCAAATACAGAAAGAAATCAAAGCGGAATGGAGGGGACCAGGAAATAGAATTGAAGAGACCATATCTTCAATTCCAACCATAGCATGTCCATGGCATGGGTGGGAATTTAAGCTTGAAACGGGAGAGCATATTGGAGATTCACAAATTTATGTGAAAACATATGAAGTGGTAGTAGAAGATGATAATGTATATGTAATATGCTAGTAGAATGATAGATTGATGAAGGGGCAAGATCTACCAGATGTACAGGCTACAAAACCTGAAATAGAGGTGGGGCTGAGTAGAGTGGGCGTCAAAGGAGTTAAGAAGCTCATAGAGATAGAAAGGGGGGGAGAGAGGCCATATGTATTGATGGCCACATTCGAGGCTTTGGTAGACTTACCAGGATTTAGAAAGGGGGCAGATATGAGTCGAAATATGGAAGTAATAGATGAGATACTTGAAATCGCGATTCAAAAGAAAACACTGAGGATTGAAGACATATGCAAAGAGGCTGCAGATTTGTTGCTTAATAAACACACGTACACAACTCGTGCAGAAGTGAGTATGGAGGCTGAATTTGCCATTCGAGAAGAAACCCCAGTGACGAAAAAGAGAACCCAGAACACTGCAATTATAATTGCAAAAGCGGTGTCTGAAGAGGAGAAGGGATATGAAGAGATTGGGGCGATGGTGACGGGAATCACTGTGTGCCCATGTTCGCAAGAAATGATGTCAGGAAGAGCGAGAAAGAAACTAGCCAGTTTGGGATTGGGGGAAAAAGAAGTCGAGGAGTTTTTAGAAGAAGTACCACAAGCTGGGCACTCTCAGAGAGGACATGCGACTCTTAAAATGGAGAGTAAAGATTCATCGAAGATAGATGTAATTGATTTGATCGAAGTGGCACGAGAGAGTATGAGTTCAAAGATTTTTAATTTGGCTAAAAGGCCGGACGAAGACTATATGACATATCACGCGCATCTCAATGCCAAATTTGTAGAGGATTGTGTGCGCAATATGGCAAAAAAGGTGGTTGACAAATTTGAGCATCTGGATGACGAAGTGATTGTTACGATGAATCAATCTAATGATGAATCCATACACCAGCACGATGCCTATGCAGAAAGAATTGCGACAATGGGGAATTTACGAGAAGAAATCAAAAGAGCATAACTATGGTCAGATATCGATGGGTGATGTTGTTGTTGGTGCCTTTGATAGATATTTTTTTGTTAATCCAAGTAGCCGAAATGGTCGGCTTAGTTGTAACGGCATCTATTGTAATTATAACTGCATTTATAGGGTTATTATTGGTTCGATCAGAAGGTACACATACAATACAGAAATTACTCGGTAAATTAGAAACTCAAGAGAGCCCAACTGATCAGATTATAGATGGAATTCTCATCATAGTTGCCGGTGTGTGTCTGTTGACCCCAGGGTTGGTGACAGATTTGATAGGATTTATACTGGTATTGCCACCAACGAGATATCCAATACGTCTGGGGATTAAAGGAAGAGTGGAACGGGTGGTTCAAAACAAATCTTCGTTTGGGGATAATATCTATATAATTAAAAAAGGAGAAAGAGAGGATCAGTATTAGCTGAATGGAGAAGATAAACTTTTAGCATGTTGACCCCCATCTCGAAACAGTAGATAGGTTTAGGGGCCCATAGCTTAACCAGGTAGAGCGCCACTCTGATAAGGTGGAGGTTCTCGGTTCAAATCCGAGTGGGCCCATTGTTTTTGTTTTAAATAAAGGAGTTAAGAAAAATATATAGATATAATAGTAGGTTATTTATTTACTGCTAAATTTTGACGTGGTGAAGAACCATGGAAAGGGGCCGAATAGGGTTTATGTGCGTCAGGAATGCAGGGAGGAGTCAAATGGCAATGTCATTTGCAGAAGAAGAATGTAAAATCCGCAGGATAACTGAAATTGAACTTCGTACGGGGGGGACTAATCCTGCAAATGAAATTCATGAAAACGTGGTAGAAGTGATGCGAGAAGTCGGAAAAGAATTGGGAGAAAGAATTCCTCGAAAAATGGATGACATCGAAATGGCATCTTGTGACATGATTGTGACAATGGGATGTTCTACTTTAGATACATCGGAGATGGGTACAGAGGTCATGGTATGGGATTTAGAAGATCCAGGATCGGCGAGTATAGAAGAATGCAGAGAGATCCGAAATGACATTAAAACGCGTGTGCAGAAGTTATTTGACAGCATAGAAGAAACAGGCATACATGGATGAACAAGGTGCTAAAAAAAATTTATCTAACGAAGAGTGGAAAGAAGTCTTAACGAAGGAACAGTATCACATTTTAAGAGAAAGGGGAACCGAAGCTCCATTTAGCGGAACGCATCTGAAAACAGAAGGAGAAGGCATATTTACATGTGCCGGGTGTGGGTCAAAGTTGTTTGATTCGTCGGAAAAATTTAAATCAGGGACAGGATGGCCAAGTTTCATGGATGCGATTGTGGGAAGTGTAGATTTGTGTTCAGATTTGAGCCATGGTATGAATAGAACAGAGGTCACTTGTTCAAATTGTGGAGGGCATCTAGGACACGTATTTGATGATGGTCCAAAGCCGACAGGGAAGCGGTACTGCATCAATTCATTGTCATTGGGTTTTGAATAACATTTTTGAGGAAATAGAAGCACAAAGTAACGGAAAGTTAAAGAGTGGCAACGAAGGATAGGATGTAATGAGTATATTGGTACCAATGCCACTACTAGATGATTTTCTTGTCAAT
>Ga0310344_10000818_pt1 | contig 24234 bp, 21 predicted proteins | sample HC15DNA20200_MG_FD_203801 | JGI IMG/M metagenome (GOLD analysis project Ga0310344, IMG submission 203801) | Marine microbial communities from station ALOHA, North Pacific Subtropical Gyre - HC15-DNA-20-200_MG | ecosystem: Environmental > Aquatic > Marine > Oceanic | place: Pacific Ocean: North...
TAAAATCCGGATACCCAGCAATTGAGCGCGCTCGTGGCAGCCGAGCTCCAGCGCACCCGAAAGAAGCCCTGATCTTGGCGCGGCCTGCCGAGGTACTCGGCAGGCCATGACGACGCGGCGAAGGATCACGATGTGGCACCGCCGCGACCGTGATGTCATCAGCTTGAGGCTGTGGCGCTAGGACCTGTCCTTATAGGCCAACAGACGCAGTGCGTTGAAGACCACCAAGAGTGTGGAGCCTTCGTGCACGGCCACCGCCGGACCGATGCCGAGCCCGAAAATTGTGGCCGGCACCAGGAAGGCGACGATGCCGAGGCTGACGAAGACGTTCTGCCGGATGATGCCGCGCGTGTGACGACTTAAACCCACGGCGAATGGCAGGTGCTTCAGGTCATCGGCCATCAATGCCACATCGGCCGTTTCCAGGGCCACGTCCGAGCCGGCCGCGCCCATGGCGATGCCGACGGTGGCATTGGCCATCGCAGGCGCATCGTTGACGCCGTCGCCAACCATGGCGACCTTGTCCTGATCGCGCAGCTTGCGGATCGCCTCGACCTTGTCTTCGGGCATCAGGTCGCCCCACGCCTCGTCCAGGCCGACCTCCTTGGCCACGGCCTGGGCCACCTTCTGGTGATCGCCGGAGATCATGATCATGCGCTCGATGCCCATGGCCTTCAGGCGCATCAGCGCCTGCTTGGCCGCCTCGCGTGGCGTGTCCATCAAGCCGATCGCGCCGAGCTCCCGATCGCCCAACCGCACGACCATGGTCGTCCTGCCCTGCTCGCGCAACGCGGCGATGGCCGCTGCCGCGGCGGCACCCAGGGCGGGAACCCCGTCCGCGCCGAACATCTCGGCCTTGCCGATCCATACCGGCTGATCGCCCAGACGGGCTTTGACGCCGCGGCCGATCAGGTTTTCCAAGTCCGAGGCCGTTGGCAACTTGCCTCTATCCAATCGGCTGCGACCATCACGCGCGATCGCGGCGGCCAACGGATGATCGCTCAGCGACTCCACCGCGACCGCTACCTGCAGCAGCTCGGTCTCCGACGCCCCGTCAACCGCCACCACATCGGTGATGCGCGGGCGCCCTTCGGTCAGGGTGCCGGTCTTGTCGAAGGCCATCGCCTTCAACGAACCCAGATCCTCCAGCGGCGCGCCGCCCTTGATCAGCACGCCCCCACGCGCCGCGCGGGCGATACCGGACAGGACCGCGCTCGGGGTGGCGATGGCCAACGCGCACGGACTGGCGGCCACCAGCACGGCCATGGCGCGATAGAAGCTGTCGCGGAACGGCTCATCCACCACCACCCAGGCAAACAGCAGCAGGAACGCCAGCGCCAGTACCGCAGGTACGAAGATCCGCTCGAAGCGATCGGTGAAGCGCTGGGTGGCCGACTTGCGTGTCTCGGCCTCGCTCACCATCTTCACCACCCGCGCCAGCGCGGAGTCCTCGGCGCGCTTGGTCACTTCCACTTCGATCGCACCGGCCCCATTGATGGTGCCTGCGAAGACCCGACTGGCCGCATCGACGCTGTCGGGCCTGCTTCGTGCCAGCGCGGCATCTTCCACCGGCCGCTTGTCCACCGGGATGGACTCGCCGGTCACCGGTGCCTGGTTGATGCTAGAGTTGCCCTTCAGCAGGAATCCATCGGCCGGCAGGCGCTCGTTGGGACGCACCAGTACCCGATCACCGAGCTGGAGGTCGCCGACCGGAATCTCGGTGGTGGACTCGCCGCGGATGACGATCGCCGTATCCGGCGCGAGCTCGGCCAGCGCCTCGATGGCGCGCTTGGCGCGTCCCATCGCGTAGTGCTCCAGCGCATGACCCAAGCTGAAAAGGAATAGCAGCAACGCACCTTCGGCCCAGGAGCCCAGCGCGGCGGCGCCGGCGGCGGCGACCAGCATCAAGGTGTCGATTTCAAAGCGCTTGAGCTTGAGGTTGTCGTAGGCCTCGCGCAGCGTGTAGGCGCCGCCAAAGACATACGCACCGATATAGCAGGCTGTGGGCAACCACCCCGGCAATGAAGCGGCGAACTTCTCGATCAGAAAGCCCACCAGCAGCAACGCACCACAGGTCAGGGCGAAGATCAGCTCGGTGTTGGGGCCGAGCAGGCCGCCGGTGTGGTCGTGGTCGTGCTTCTCCTCTCCGTGCTCCCCTTGTTTGCCGTCATGCGCATGACCGGCATGATCCTCGTGCTGGGACCGCTTGCCCGTCACCACGCGTGTAACGCCCATGCGCTTGAGAGAGGCCTCCAACCCGCTCTCGTCGATCTTCTCGCGCTCGAACTCCAGGTACACCGTGCCGGCCGAGCTGGCGCGGGCTTCCAGCACGCCGAACACCGAGCTCATCTGTTCGGCCACAGTGCGGGCGCGTCGCTCATGTCCGATGCCGGTGACCGTCCAGGTGAGGTGACCGAAGCTTTCGGTGACGCGTGCGCCCGCGGCCTGTGTCAGCTCGCGAATGCGGGCCAGCGACATCACCTGCGGATCGAAGTGCACGCATAGCTGGCCCAGCCCCTCCCCTTCGGCAGGTCGAATGTGGACGCGATCCACACCGGGGCGTGCGAGCAGTTCGCTCTGCAGGCGCTCGATGCACGCATCGGCGGCATCTCGCACGTGGGGAAGCACAACGGGAATGTCCAGGCGCAACTTGCCAAGGGAGGTATCCATATCGATCTCGTCAGTGCTGCGCAGATGAACCTGAGTGTCCACAGCGCAAGTGAGTGCCACGCGACAGCACGGTCGTTGCGACCGGCGCACGCGATCCCGAAGCAGCGGCTACGCCAAGGCGGCGTGCGCCGGCGCGATCACGCGATGGGTGGGCGTAAGGGATGCGTAGAGCGCTGGGCCAGCGCCAAGACCGCGGCGATGGGCGTATAGGCCTGGCCGGGGATGAGCGGCCCAGGGGCCGGGAAGTCCGGCAGGATCACCGCGTGTGCGCACACGTCCGAGTGATGGAACAGGCTGTGCGCCCCCTTGGCGTGCTCATCGGGCACCTCGCCCTTGGCATCGTGCGCATGCGCGGCTGCGCGCAGGTGCGGTACGCTGTGCTCCAGACCATGCAGCTGCCCGAGCTGGGTCAGGACCGGATGGGCCAGCACCGCCGCCACGACCAGCCACAGCGCGCCCAAGGCGAGCCAGGATCGGGGATGGGCGGTCAGAAGGCGCACGCGGAGGTCCCGGGCTGCACGAATGGCCCGACGATACCCAACCCGGTCGCGCACGCCAAGCGCTGTTACACCCTAACGCTGCAGCGCGATGACAGTTTCCTGAATTGCGTGATTGTCTAACGCGCAAGGGACTGACTACCATGCGCGCACCATGACGCGTGCCCTACGCCAACTCAGCCGATTCCTGCGCCTGCCGGCGCTGGCACTGCTGTTGTTCGCGGTGGTGGCCAATCCGGTGCTGGCGGCCGTGGGCGATATCCACGAGTCGGCCCAGGCCGTGGCCGATCATGCCGATCCGGAGCACTGCGATGTCAGCGATGACGCCACCAGCGCGGTGGTTGATCAGGATGCCGGCGATCAGGACGAGGGTTCGGCCGGCGATCTGCTGCACGCGCTGGTCCATGGCGCCCATGCGTGCGGCCACCCGGTGGCTATTCCCTCGCCCGCCCTTGTGGTCGATCCGCTCGCTCCTCAGGCGATCGCGCCTGTGCACGAGATCCAGCCGCTGGATTCCCTGCAGCCGCTGTCCCTAACCCGTCCCCCGATTACGGCCTAACGCTGCACGCCGGCTTGCCGGTGCATCGTTCTTTCGCCTAATCGGAGATACCTCATGTGGTTGCGACTGGCAGCGTGCGCTGCCTTTTTGGTCGTGCCCGTTGCGTACGCGCAGACGGGGACGGCGCCCTCTTCTACCCTTTCGTTGGACGACGCCATTGCGCGCGTTGCCACGACACACCCTGACCTGCGCATCTTCGACGGACGTCGTCAGGTCCTGGATGCCAACTTGGCATCGGCGGCCCTCAAGCCCCCGATGACCCTCGGCGCAACCATCGAAAACACGCTCGGCACCGGCAACTATCGCGGTTTCAGCGAGGCCGAGCTCACGGTCACCCTGGCTGGGGTGATCGAGCGCGGCGGCAAGCTCAACGCCCGGCAAGCCCTGGCGCTGGCCAACATTGATACGTTGGCGCCGCAGCGTGAGATGGCAAGGCTGGACCTGCTGGCCGAGACGGCGCAGCGTTATCTGGCGGTCACCGCGGCGACCAAGCGCAAGAGCATCGCCGAGTTGGACATTGTTCAACGTAGGCGCGCTGTCGATGCAGCACGTACCCGCCTGACCGCAGGTGCGTCACCTGAGTCCGTCGTGCTCACCGCACAGGCGGCCTTGGCCACGGCCGAGCTGGATCGGGATCGTGCCATTGCCGATGAAGCGGCCACGCGCCAGAACCTGGCGGCCCTGTGGAATGAGCGCACGCCCAGCTTCACCGTGGCCGCGGGCAATCCTTTGGTGCTGCCGGAACTGCAGAGCTTCAATGCACTGAGTGACTACCTGCAGAACACGCCCGAGCTTGCTGAGTTGGCGGGCGTGGAGCGTGTGCGTGAGGCCCAGCTACGTCTGGCTCGTACGCAAGCTACGCCTGATCTGCAGTGGCAGGCCGGTGGACGCTACAACCGATCTACGAGTGATGTGGGGTTCATGGCCGGCATCAGCATTCCGCTGGGGTCGGCACGCCGTGCCGCACCGGGCATCCGGGCGGCTGAAGCCGAACTGGCCATGACGCCGATCGAACGCGAGTCCCTGCGTATCGATCTGTACTCCGCGCTCACCAACGCCTACGGCAATTACTCCACGGCACGGTTGGAAGTCGGTCGCCTGCGTACCGACGTGATCCCGCGCTTGGAGAAGGCTGAGAAGGCCGCCGAGTACGCGTGGAAAGCCGGTGCGATCAGCTATCTGGAGTGGTCGCAGCTGCAGGCGCAACGCGTGGAAGCCAGCGTGCGCCAGCTGCAAGTGGCCGTCGATGCACAAGCTGCCCTGATCGAGATCCAGCGCCTGACCGGGCAGCCGATCGTCGCCAGCGGCACCACCACTCCATAAGGATTTCCACATGAAGAACGTTGCAAAGATTGCAGCTCCGACGTTGCTGCTGGGCGCTGTCCTGATGCTGGCCGCTTGCGGTGGTTCCAAGGACGCCACGGAAGAGAAAACGGCGCCTGCCAAAGAGGCCAGCGCTGAGGGTGACGATCACGGCGCCGAAGGCGAAGCCGGGCACGAGGAAGGGGAAGCTGGCCACGGTGAGGAAGCCGGCGGTCATGAAGAAGAAGGTGCCGAGAAGACCACGATCCCGCAGGAAGAAGCTGACAAGAGTGGCGTGAAAGTGGCCAAAGTCAGTGAGGGTGCCATCAAGAACGAACTGGAAGTCCAAGGCGTGCTGACGCCGATGGAAGGCGGCGTGGCCCAGGTCACTGCGCGCTACCCCGGCGTGGTGCGTACCCTGCGCGCCAATGTGGGCGATACCGTGCGTCAAGGCCAGGCGCTGGCCGTGGTGCACAGCAATCTGAGCCTCACCACCTACACCATCACCGCACCGATCAGCGGCGTCGTCCTCAGTCGACAAGGAAGTGTCGGTGGCGTAGCCGCCGAAGGCCAGCCGCTGTTTGAGATCGGCGATCTGTCCAAGGTGTGGGTCGACCTGCATGTGTTCGGGGCCGATGCGCAGTACCTGCGTCCGGGCGTGGCCGTCACGGTCAGTCGCCTGTACGACAACGTCAGCGCTACGACGACCATCGAACGCGTGCTGCCCAGCACGTCAACGGCGAGCCAGAGCCTGGTCGCCCGTGCCGCACTGCCCAACGAGGATGGCTTCTGGCGTCCAGGCACCGCGGTCAAGGCGCAAATCACGATGTCCACCAGCGATGCGGGCGTCGTGATTCCGCAGTCGGCCATCCAGAGCATGGACGGCAAGGACGTGGTGTTTGTGCGTGACGGCGATACCTACACGGCGCGGCCGGTGAAGCTGGGTGATCGTGACTCCACGCAAGTGGCCGTGCTGGAAGGCGTGAAGGCCGGCGAGGACATCGTGGTGACCCAGAGCTACCTGGTCAAGGCGGACATCGAAAAGTCCGGCGCGACACACGCGCACTAAAGGAGACCGTCATGCTCGAAAAAATCATAAAAGTCGCGATTAATCATCGCTGGCTGGTCATGACGTTGACGGTGGCCTTGATCGCCATCGGCATCTGGAGTGCCCGTCAGATCCCTATCGATGTCACCCCCGACATCACCAACGTCCAGGTTCAGATCAACACCGAAGCGGCCGGTTACTCGCCACTGGAGGCCGAGCAACGCGTCACGTTCCCCATCGAGACGGCCATGGCCGGTCTGCCGAAGATGGAGTACTTCCGCTCGATCTCCCGCTACGGGCTGTCCCAGGTCACCGTCGTGTTCAAGGACGGGACGGACATTTACTTTGCGCGTCAGCAGGTCTCCGAGCGCGTGGCGCAAGTGAAGGCGCAAATGCCCGAAGGTATCGAACCCACCCTGGGTCCGATTGCCACCGGTATGGGCGAGATCTTCTCCTACACCATCGATGCCGATCCCAAAGCCCGCAAACCCGATGGCACGCCCTACACCGCCACCGATCTGCGTACGCTGCAAGACTGGGTGATTCGTCCGCAACTACGCAACGTTCCGGGTGTGACCGAAGTCAACACCATGGGCGGCTTCAAGCGTGAGGTTCACGTCACGCCTGATCCTGCCAAGCTGCGCTCGCTGGACCTGACCTTTGAAGATGTAGTGACGGCCCTGCAGGCCAACAACCAGAATGTGGGCGCCGGCTACATCGAACGTAACGGCCAGCAGTTCCTGGTGCGTGTGCCGGCACAGGTCTCGGACATTCCTGCCATTCAGAAGATCGTCGTCACCCGTCGTGACGGTGTGCCCATTCGGGTTCGTGATCTGGCCAATGTGGCCGACGGTGAAGAACTGCGTACTGGTGCGGCAACCCAGAACGGCCACGAGGTCGTGCTCGGCTCGGTGGTCATGCTCGTGGGCTCCAACAGCCGTGACGTCTCCCAAGCCGCGGCCGCCAAGCTTCAGGAAGCGGCCAAGAGTCTGCCCAAGGGCGTTACTGCCACGCCGGTGTACGACCGTACCTCGCTGGTGGATCGCACGATTACCACGGTCGCCAAGAACCTGATCGAAGGCGCGTTGCTGGTCATCGTCATCCTGTTCCTGCTGCTAGGCAACTTCCGAGCTGCTCTGATCACGGCTGCGGTGATTCCACTGTCGATGCTGTTCACCTTGACCGGTATGGAGCGCGGTGGCGTGTCGGCCAACCTGATGAGCCTGGGCGCACTGGACTTCGGTCTGATCGTCGACGGCGCGGTCATCATCATCGAGAACTGCCTGCGTCGCTTTGGCGAACGTCAGCATGAACTCGGGCGTGAGATGACGCTGGAAGAGCGTTTTGAAGTGGCCTCCAGCGCATCGGCCGAAGTGATCCGACCGAGCTTGTTCGGTCTGGGCATCATCACCGCCGTCTACCTGCCGATCTTTGCCCTGACCGGTGTGGAAGGAAAGATGTTCCACCCGATGGCCATCACCGTGGTGCTGGCGCTGACGGGCGCGATGATCCTGTCCCTGACCTTCGTGCCCGCTGCCGTGGCGATGTTGCTCGGTGGCAAGGTCGAAGAGAAAGAGAACTGGCTGATGCGCTGGTTCCGTGGGCGCTACGAACCTTTGCTGGATCTGAGCCTGCGTAGCGGCAAGCTGGTGGCCATCGGTGCGATCGCCCTGCTGGTTGGCAGTGGGCTGCTCGCCTCTCGCATGGGTAGCGAGTTTGTTCCCAGCTTGGATGAGGGCGACTTCGCGCTTCAGGCCATGCGTATTCCCGGCACCAGCATGACCCAGTCCTTGGGCATGCAACGCATCGTGGAAGAACGTTTGCTGCAGTTCCCAGAAGTGGAGCGAGTGTGGTCGAAGATTGGTACGGCTGAGGTCGCCTCCGACCCGATGCCGCCGTCGGTGGCTGACACCTTCGTGATGGTCAAGCCGCGTGATCAGTGGCCCAACCCGCGCAAGCTCAAGGCGGACCTGGTGGCGGAAGTTGAGGCGGAGATGAAGAAGATCCCCGGCAACAACTACGAGTTCACCCAGCCGATCCAAATGCGTACCAACGAGCTGATTTCGGGCGTGCGCGCGGACGTGGCGATCAACCTGTACGGCGATGACCTGGATACGTTGCTGGAAGTGGGCCAGAAGATCGAGGCCGCCGCCCGCAAGGTACCCGGTGCAGCTGACGTTCGCCTGGAACAGGCTGCTGGCCTGCCCATGCTCTCGGTGCTGCCCGATCGGGATGCCTTGGCACGCTATGGCCTGAATCCGGCTGACGTGCAGCGCAACGTGGCCACGGCCATCGGGGGTGAAGTCGCCGGCCAGCTGTTTGAGGGTGATCGACGCTTCGACATCGTGGTCCGTTTGCCAGAACAGCAGCGACTGGATCCCACTGCGCTCTCAGCATTGCCCATCTCGCTGACGGCGGCCATCGCGGCCAACCAGGCTGATGAGTCGGTGGGTACACAGGCCAACGCCGCTCAGGCGCAGGTCGTACCGCTGAGTTCGGTGGCACGCGTGGAGATCTCCGAGGGAGCCAACCAGATCAATCGTGAGAACGGCAAGCGGCGCATCATCGTGACCGCCAATGTCCGTGACCGCGATCTGGGCAGCTTCGTCTCCGAACTGCAGTCCACCATCGATCAACAGGTGACGGTGCCTACCGGCTACTGGATCGAGTACGGCGGCAGCTTCGAGCAGCTGATCTCGGCCAGTAAGCGTCTGTCCATCGTGGTGCCGGTGACCCTGGTGCTGATCTTTGCCCTGCTATTCATGGCCTTTGGTTCGGCCAAGGACGCGCTCATCGTCTTCAGCGGTGTTCCGCTGGCCTTGACCGGTGGCGTGCTGGCGTTGGCGCTGCGCGGGATTCCTCTGTCGATCTCGGCGGGCGTGGGCTTTATCGCGCTCTCAGGTGTGGCGGTGCTCAACGGCCTGGTGATGATCAGCTTCATCCGAAGCCTCCGCGAGAGCGGTCAGCCGATGGCCGAAGCCATCCGCGAAGGTGCGCTCACGCGTCTGCGACCGGTCCTGATGACGGCGTTGGTGGCCTCGCTTGGCTTCGTGCCGATGGCCCTGAATGTCGGTGCGGGCTCGGAAGTGCAGCGTCCGCTGGCCACCGTGGTCATTGGCGGAATCATCTCCTCCACGTTGCTGACGCTGGTGGTACTACCGGTGTTCTACCGATGGGTGCACACCCGCTTCAATCGCACCCCGGCGCACATGAAATCGTGACAGGGCACGGCGGCGGTGTACGCACCGCCGCCCTACCCCGTTCCTAGCCGCTCTTTTGCATCTGTTCCCAGGAGAACACGCATGAGCACAGGGCATGATCATGGAACGTCCGAGATCCGGTACGAGAAGCCCCTATGGTGGGCGCTCGGCCTGACTTCCACGTTCCTCATCGCCGAGATAATCGGCGGTCTGGTAACAAATAGTTTGGCGCTGCTATCCGATGCGGCGCACATGATGACCGATGTCATCGCCCTCACCGTGTCGTTGATCGCGGTGCGTATGAGTCGACGTCCGGCTGATGCTCGCCGCACCTATGGCTATGCCCGTATGGAAGCCATCGGCGCGATCATCAACGGCGGTCTGTTGTTCGTGGTCGCCGGCTACATCCTGTGGGAGGCGGTGGGACGTTTTCGTGAGCCGCCGGAAGTTGCGTCCACGGGCATGTTGGTCATCGCCATGCTGGGTTTGATCGTCAACCTGATCTCCATGCGCCTGCTACGCGCTGGCAGCGGCACCAGCTTGAATGTGAAGGGTGCCTACCTGGAGGTTTGGAGCGATATGCTCGGGTCGGTGGGCGTCATCATTGGCGCGATCGTCATCAAGGTCACGGGTTGGACGCTGGTCGATCCGATCATTGCGGTGTTGATCGGCCTGTGGGTGCTACCCCGTACCTGGACCCTGCTCAAGCAGGCGGGCCATATCCTGATGCAGGGTGTGCCGGAAGGCATGGATGTGGCGGCCATCCGCAAGCGGCTGATCGAGATGCCGGCCGTGCAAGAGGTCCATGATCTTCATGTGTGGTCGTTGGGGACTGGGCAGGTCGTGCTGACGGCTCACATCGTACTGGCGGCGGGAGTGCCCGATCCGGACACGATCCAAGTCAAGCTCACCCGGGTGATCGAGCAGCAGTTCGATATCCACGACGTGACTTTGCAGGTGGAACGCACTTCGTGCAAAAGCGAGGTGGGTCATGCCTGACCGGAATCGAGCGAGTTTCCGCAAGGTTTTCGCCCGATTCCAAGACACATCGCTCCGAGGTTCAACAAGCGCACACCGTCCGCGTTGGCGGGTGGCGCTGAGCCTGGAGCTGGTCATCCTGACGGTTGCCGTCTTCTTTGCGTTCACCGCAAACGGCGCCTTCTGGGCCAGTGTCAAAGAGTCAGACGTCCTAAGCGGGGCGAGAGAACTGCGTTTCTACATCGGGGTGACCGCTGCCCTGGTTGGCTTGCATGCGTTGCTGTTCGGCTTGGTGCTCAACCGCTGGATTGCCCGACCTGTTCTGGCGATCCTGCTGGTGACCACCGCCTCGGCGGCTTACTTCGCCAGCACGTACGCGGTCTATCTGGATCCGAGCATGGTCCGCAACGTGATCCGGACCGATGTGGCAGAGGCCCGTGAGCTGTTGACCTGGGACATGGTGGGCACGGTCTCGCTGATGGGCGTGCTGCCGGCGGCCGCTTTGTGGCTGGTGCACTTGCCGCGCTTCACGCTCAAGCAGGCCCTGCTACGCCGGATGCTGTTCCTGGGTGCGATGTTGTTACTCACGTGCGTGGGGGTGATGGCCACCTTCCAGGACGTGTCCTCGCTGATGCGCAATGACAAAGCGCTGCGCTACCTGATCGCGCCGGGCAACTACCTGGCGTCCATCACGCGCGTGCTCAGCCAAGAGGCCGGGAGCCCAAAGCTGCCGCGCCAGGTCGTGGCGGCCGATGCCCGGCAGCAGGCGCACGCGCCCTCGACCAAGTCCCACCTGTTGGTGGTCGTGGTTGGCGAGACCGTGCGCGCCCAGAACTGGGGCTTAAACGGCTACGAACGGCAGACCACGCCTCAGCTGTCGAAGTTGAACGTCATCAACTTCAGCGACGTCACTGCGTGCGGGTCCAACACGGAAGTCTCCGTGCCCTGCATGTTCTCCCTTGCTGGCCGGCGCAACTACGACCGCGAGAACATCGTGGGTTCCGAGTCGCTGCTACACGTGCTGGAGCGGGCCGGCGTCAAGACGTTGTGGCGGGACAACCAGACCGGCTGCAAGGGCGTCTGCGATGGTTTGTCCTTCGAGTCCTACCGCAAGCCGCCGGAGAGCTCGCTGTGCGATGACCAGGCCTGCCGTGATGCGGTGATGCTGCAAGGTTTGCACGATGTGATCGATGACAACCCCGGCGACACGGTGGTGGTTCTGCATCAACTGGGCAATCACGGGCCGGCGTACTTCAAACGCTATCCGGAAGCACTCCGTCAGTTTCGGCCTGACTGTCGTTCCTCGGATCTGGGCAGCTGCACGCGGCAAGAGATCGTCAACGCCTACGACAACGCCATCCTGGAAACGGATGACTTCCTGTCCAAGACGATCCAGATGCTCTCGCAAGACACCACGCACGACACGGCGATGATCTATGTCTCCGATCACGGCGAGTCGCTGGGCGAAGGCAACGTCTATCTGCACGGCTTGCCCTACTACATTGCGCCGGACACCCAGATCAAGGTGCCGATGGTGGCCTGGCTTTCACCGGGCATGGCCGGCGGTAAGGGCGTCAACACCGCGTGCGTGCGCAGTCGGGCAAGCCAGCCGATCAGCCACGACAACCTGTTCCATTCCGTCCTGGCATTGATGCAGGTCAAGACCGAGGCCTACGAGCCGACGCTGGATGTGTTCTTCGGATGTCAGGCCACGGCGGGAGCCTCGCCATGAGGCCTTCCGACTGTACTCCCACCTCTGCCCGGCGAACATCGCCGGGCCTTCCGATGCTTTGCGCGAGATTGCGATCGAAGCGCGCACTCACTCTTTCTCGAGGAACGTCCCATGGCTGATGGGTATGGCCACCTGCCGCGTGGTCCCAAGCGTTTGATGATGGCCACGTGCTGGTCTTTTCAAGGACTGCGCGCCGCTTGGCTGCATGAATCCTCCTTCCGACTTGAAGTGGTAATCGCCCTTGTGATGGCACCGCTGGGACTGCTGCTGGGTGAGAACGGTGTGGAGCGCGCCTTGCTGGCGATCTCCGTCCTGCTGGTACTGCCCGTGGAGCTTCTCAACTCGGCCATCGAGGCAGTGATCGAGCGCTACGGCCCCGAACACCACGAACTGGCCGGTCGCGCCAAGGACATGGGTTCGGCCGCCGTCTTCCTGACTTTGGCCATGGCGGCGCTGACATGGCTGGCCATCTTGGCCAGCTGATGCGACGCCTTTGGAGCGTGATATGGCATACGTACTGTTAGCCGCACTGGTGATTGCCCTGGGCTGGGGACTGAAGTCGGCGATGTCGATTCCCCACCCCGATGGCCTCACCGTGATTCTCAGCAGCACCGTGGTGCTGACGGGCGCGCTGTTCTGGGTGGTGGTCACCCTGCACGCGCTGGATCTGCTGGTGGCGTTCAAGCGCGACGATCGCCGGTATCTGTCCGAGTTCGCGGCCGCGATGCGGCCACGCCTGCGTGAGTTGCTGGTGGCCGCGCCGGTGATGTTGCTCGGCTTGCTCATCGCCTATCGATCCGTGGGCACCGCCGGCACCGTGGTCGCCGCCCTGGAGGCGCCGTTCTACGCGCTCGCCATCGCGTCGGCGCTGATGGCCAGACCCCTGCAGGCCATACCCGTGCGCCGGCGGCGCACGGGCATTGTGCTGAGCGTGATCTACGGCGCCCTGTTCACCATCACCGCGGTCCTGCAGTCGGCTGTCGCCACCCGCACGGGCATGCAGGGCGCCGCGCCGTGGTTGGGGGTGACGTCGGCCCTGGCAGCGATCGCGGCCTGGGTGTCGGCGGCCAAATTCAGAGCTTCGATCGAGCAGGCACGCGCCCTGTCATCGCCGGTGATCGAGAGCTTCGGCAATCCCTTTCCCCGCCATCAGAACCGGCCGTCCCCACCGGACGGGACGTCGCCGCCTTTGCGCAAAGGGCCGTCCGGGCCGCCGCCGCACGGCGGACGAAAGCGTCGACGCCGCTTCTAGATCGCGCGATCCCGCACCGAAGGTTTCCCGTTCTCTTCCTCTGTTTGCACGAGCGATACGCCGATGCGTCATTCCCTTAGCGACCTCTCCCCTCGCCAGACGTGGCTGCTGATCCTGCTGGTCATCGCGGCGTTGCTGGCCGGCCTGGGCTTACGCGAGCCGATGCCCGCAGACGAGCCGCGCTTCGTACTGGCGGCCAAGACCATGGTGGAGACCAGCCAATGGCTGTTCCCGCAGCGCGGGATTGAGCTCTACGCCGAGAAGCCGCCCACCTTCATGTGGCTGCAGGCGGCCAGTTATGTGCTGGTGCGCAGTTGGGATGTGGCATTCCTGCTGCCGTCCTTGCTGGCCGCGCTGCTGACGCTGTGGCTGACCGGCGATCTTGCTCGGCGCCTGTGGGGAAAGCGCACGACCGACTACACCGTGTTGGGCCTGTTCGTCTGCCTGCAGTTCGTGCTGCAAGCCAAGCGCGCGCAGATCGACATGGTGCTGGTGGGCATGACCACGCTCTCGCTATGGGCGCTGGTGCGCTACCTGCTTGAAAAGCCCAGCCCCTGGCTGCTGATGGTGGGCACCTTCGCCGCTGGCTTGGGCACGGTCACCAAGGGCGTGGGCTTTCTGCCGTTGTTGGTGTTCGTGCCTTGGCTGTGGGTGCGGTGGAAGTCGCCCCACCTCCTGCCCTCGCACCGAGGGGTGCATGTGCTGGCCGGCATTGCGGGTTTTGTGCTGGGCGCGGGTGTGTGGCTGGTACCGATGCTGGCCACGGTGGCGGCCTCATCGGATCCGGCCCTGCACACCTACGCGCGGGAAATGCTGTTCAAGCAGACCGGCACCCGCTACGCCAATGCCTGGCACCACGTAAAACCCGCTTGGTACTACCTACAGACCATGCTCACGCTGTGGCTGCCAGGCGTGCTGCTCGCGCCGTGGTTGCTGCCGGCGTGGTGGCGGCGTGTGCGTCGCGTGGACCCGCGTTACGCGCTACTGCTCGGTTGGGCGCTGCTGGTGCTGGTCTTCTTCAGTGCCAGCCCGGGCAAGCGCGAGGTCTACATCTTCCCGATGCTGCCTGCCCTGGCGCTCGCCGCATCGCCGTTGTTGGCCGGCTTGCTGCGCCGGCGTGGCGTACGCGCGGTGCTGTGGTCGTACCTGTCGGTGGTGATCACCCTGACGGGCGCCTTGGGCCTGTGGTTACTGACCGCCTCGCCCGAACGCGTGCAAGGCCTGCTCGAAGGACGCGGCATGGACATGAGCACCGTCAAGCAGGTCAGTGGCTGGCTGCTGGCCTTCACCGTCGTGAGCCTGGTCGTGATGGTCGCCGCACGCCGGAGGGTGGTGTTTGCGCTGGTGGCGGTCACCGCCTCGCTGGGCACCTCGCGCGAGGCCACCGTCACCTCGGCCGACACGGCCATGCCCGGCCGCCAGCGTCCTTCGGCATTGGGCAGCGTCACGCGGGCAACGACCGTCTGGCCGGAGGCTAGCGGCAGCAGCGTGCCGATCACGCCCTCGGCGCTAATGCCGCCGGTGGCCGAGGAGACCCTGACCCGCTGGCCGGGCGCGAGCTTTTCCGCATCTGGTCCGATAGCGCGCAGATCCACCCACACGTCGGACATGTTGGCGATCTCGATTAGCGTGTTGGTATCGGCTACATCGCCCACGTTGGTCGGGCGTTGCAGCACGATGCCATCGAAGGGCGCGGTGACCGCGTAGGTGCGCATGCTGTCGTTGCCCTCGACCGTGACCAGCGTCTGGCCGCGCCTGACGCGATCGCCCTGCTGGACCTGGACCGAGCGCACGATGCCCGGGAAGCGTGCCTTGACCTGCGCGCGCCTGTTGTCATCCACGGCGACGCTGCCCATCACCTGGATGGTCACGCGGATGACGGCCGGACCGGCGTTCTCGACCACCACACCGCCGGCTTTGGCGGCTTGGGCAGGGATTGTCGTGCGGCCCTCATAGGAGTCGTAGGTCCAGGTATGGGTGTTTCCCGCGTACTGGGCTTTGACTTCCACATCGAAGGAATGCGGCTCGGTGACCTGACCGCTGCCGGTCAGGTATTGGCCTTCCGGCTTGAAGGTGAATACGTTGGTTTCCCCGTCCAGTCGCTTGAGCGTGACGGTGGGAATCACTTCGGCGGCATTGACCGGCTTGCCGTCCTTGTAGGCGTAAAGACGGAACTGCGGCGGGACGTTGGTTTCGAAGATGGTGACCTCGATGGCGAAATCCCCATCGCGCAACATGCGGCCGCGATGGGGGCCACGCTCGTAGTCGCCGCTGGCTGGGGCCGCTTCAACAGCAGCGTCACCGGCCTGGGATGCCGGTTCACCGCCACACGCCACCATCAGCAAAGGCAACAGCAAGAGAACGAGATGACGACTCATTGAAGGGTGTCCTGGGTGGTTGCGGTGAGCCGATCGAGCTCCACCAGCAAGGTGTGGTAGCGCGCATAGGCCTCGACGAGGCGCTCGCGCAGTTCAAAGAGCGTGGTCTGCGCCTGGGAGAGCGAGAGGAATGAGAACCGCCCTGCTTCGAAGCCGCGCCGGGTGAAGGCCAGGGCTTGCTCGGCTTTGGGCACCACGCGTCCACGCAAGGACTCCACTTCGGTGCGCGCGTGGCCCAGTTCCTGGTACTTCTCGAAGACGCGCTGATGGCGCTCGAACTGCTCGGCCTTGCGACGCGCCTCGATCGCCACCAGTTGCGCGTCGGCCTCGGCGATGGAGTACCCCGCCCGCACGCGGCTGCCCAACGGCACTGACACGGACATCACCAGCCCCTGATCGCTGGGCCCTTCCAGACGGCGCACGCCGACGTTAATGTTCAAATCGGGTTTGCGGGCCGCTTCTGCGATACGACGACGCGCTTGGGCTAGGCGGGCCTCGTTCGAGAACGCTTGCTGATCGATGGTGTTGGGCAAGCGGGCGAGCAGCGTATCTAGCGGTTCGACCTCCGGTAAATTGGCCAGATCCGCGGCCACCGTGGCGAAGTCCGGTGTCGCATCGCCCCAGCTCGCAGCTAAAGTGGTCCGTGCGCTGCTGAGCTCGTGCTCGGCGTGTTCACGATCCAATTCCGCATTGGCCACTACGATTTCCGCCGCATGCAGATCTGACTCGGGGTTGCGCGCAGCCAAGACCCAGCCGGCCACCTCGCGGCGCGTGCGCTCGGCCTGGCGGACACGCTCGTTGGCGAACTCCAGACGTTTTTGATCAACGGCCACCTCGATGAAGCGGGCCGCTGTGCGGCTGGCCAGTTCGATGCGCGTGGCATCTGCGGCGGTGCGTTGCTGCTCGATTTCCGCCGCCCCCAAGGCTTGGCGAGCCGCGCGCTTGCCGCCCAGCTCAATCAACCGCCCCACGCGCAGCGTGCTTTCAGCCCCCGTTACGCCGCTCACTGCGCCGGTGCCGGCCACGTTTTCCAGTTCACCGACAAGGAAGTACTGCGGAGCCAAGCCCTCGCGCTCAGCGCGGGCTCTGATGGCATCAAGTTGGGCGGCTTCAGCCGCCAAGGCAGGATTTGCACCTAAGGCGCGGGAAACCGCCTCCTGCAGGCGCAGAGGTTCAGTGGCGTGTGCCCATGGCACGACACCACAGGCTCCGGCCAAGGCCAGAACCCATGCATAACGCAAGTTCACGGAAAATCTCCGATTGGTTGATGGACAGACGTACTCAGGCCGCGCTAAAGGCGGCCGGCCCTGTCATCAGGCAATCGGAGGTCTAAAAGGTGAGGAAAGTCGCTGGGGGAGCGAGCATGTCGCGGTCCAATGCAACGCTTGGGAAACCGCAACTTCCACCTCAGGCAAACCGAAACTCACCGGCATTCCCGAGGTTGAGCTGGAGTCAGCCTGGTGCAGCAACCCGTGGCTACCGGAGGCGTGGTCCTGATCGTGACCAGCAGTGTGATCATTCCCCGAATGGCTGTGCCCGTGCTCGGCTGCCGCTGCCACATGCGTGGCTCCGTGAATCTCGCCAACCAGATTCAGTATAGGCCGCACGAAAAGTCCCAACACCAACAGCAACAACATGCTGGCATGCAGAACATTCTTGGCGCGGGCAGAAAGCCGTTTCACTTCATTAGCCTAAAGGGTGAAAGAACGACGTGTCTAGTTCGCGTTACCTAAACCTCGACATCCCATGTCAGCGGGCGTAACGGGCCAACAAATCCATAATGGCGCCGGCTTCCTTGGCCCGCTCGGCCTCGGTCTCGGCAGCAACCACATGCTCGCTTAGATGGCCAGCCAGCACTTCCATCATCAAGGCGTGCATGGCGCCCTTGGCTGCGGCGATCTGGACCAGGATATCGGCGCAGTCGCCTTCCGATTCCAACGCCCGCTCAAGGGCCGCAACCTGCCCGCCGATACGGCGAACGCGGGCAAGCAGCTTCTTTTTATCTCGATGGGTATGCGCCATGGTGAGAGATCATATACCCTATAGGGGTATATATCAATCTGAGCCGTCCCCGCTATAAACCTTGACGCCCTCGCCGCCGCCCGGCGCCACTCCCATGCCTTCGATCAAGGCAATCCGCTGGCCGAGCGCAATACCCGCCGGGCCATGATCCTGACCCTGGTGATGATGGTCGTGGAGATCACCGGAGGCTGGTGGTACAACTCGATGGCCGTGCTGGCCGACGGCTGGCACATGAGTTCACATGTACTAGCACTGGGATTGTCGGTGTTTGCCTATGCTTGCGCGCGTCGCTTTGCGCAAGATCGACGTTTTACATTTGGCACATGGAAGATTGAGATATTGGGGGGATACACCAGTGCAATTCTGCTGATGGGCGTGGCAGTACTGATGGCGTACCAGTCCGTCGACCGCCTATTCCATCCCAGCACCATTCACTACGAACAGGCTATCGTCATTGCTGTTGTGGGGTTGGCGGTAAATCTGCTCTGCGCCTGGTGGCTTCGGGATCATCACGATCACAGCCATGGTCACGGTCACGATGATCACCACCAACATCATGATCATGAGCAGCACCATGGTCATGCTCACACCACCCATCACGACCTGAATCAGCGCTCGGCGTACCTGCATGTGATTGCTGATGCCGCAACATCGGTGTTAGCGATCATCGCGCTGCTAGGCGGCATGTACTTCGGGGCTGCCTGGCTCGATCCGGTCATGGGTCTGGTGGGCGCAGCATTGGTTTCCATCTGGGCTTGGGGCCTCATCCGAGAAACCGGCAAGGTCTTGCTTGATGCACAAATGGACGCCCCCGTCGTGGAGGAGATCCGGGAAGCCATCGAGAACGGACAGGTGCCGGCCCGTATCAGTGATCTGCACGTTTGGCAGGTCGGCCGTGGAAAGTTCGCTTGCGTGGCCGAGGTTGTAACCGTAGAGACGGTGCATCCGGATCATTTCAAGGATGCCTTGGCCATTCACGAAGAAATCGTGCATGTCACCATCGAGGCGCGGACAGCTTAGTCAGCGTGTGTCGCCGCCCCATGAAACCTCAGCGCATCCATCGCTGACCTCCTACTGGAGTCATTGGGAACTGCGCTCAGCAGAATGTCGTCATGACCATCAAATCCCCCTGCACTGACATTTGCCAGTTCGATCGTAAGAGCGAAGTTTGCGTTGGCTGTTTCCGGACCACCGAGGAAATCAGAAGCTGGCGCAAGTTCACCGAGCACAAGAGACAGAGAATTCTTTCGGATGTGCCACGTCGCCGGGCCAAGGTCCAAGCGCGACGACGCGCTGACTAGTGCTGCTACAGCAACTGCAGGATGACCACCTTCACCACGATGAAACGCCCCTCTTAGTCAACGATCACTAGCAGAAGCAAGTGGTAGAGCCGTTTCTTCTTGATGCCAGCCGATCCTCAATGAAAGCCGCCCAGCGGCGCTAACGGCTGACGTAGCGCTGTGGCGGCGTAGGTGCGTCGTGAATATGCGCGTAGCTAGGTGAGGTGCCCCGCATCCAAGAGCCACTCGAATCAGGTAAACACCTCGCTCAGATTCGTGGCCTTCTCCACTTCGGTGCTAGTCTCGCCGTCATGCTGATCTCAAGCGCGGAGCTCGCAAGGCCAATTCCGCTCAGCGATTTTCCGCCGACAATCCAGTCCGCGATTGTGACGTAGGTGATAGCGTTAGCGATGAGATCACTTCGTTTGCCTAGCAAACGATAGGCCAGCTAAATCACCCGGGTTGAGATCTGCTCGGTCAGTGACGCGGAAGCGCTCCAGCAGACCATGGTAGTGATAAGAGGCACCTAAGAATGGGGTGAATGCCTCCAGGGTCAATCGATGGCGATGACGACTTTGCCGATGGGTCTGCCGTGTTCCATACGCTGATACGCATTGGCAGCTTGGTCGAAGGAAAACACTGAATCGATGACCGGGACAAGCGCGTTCTCGTCGATGAACTTGACCAGGGATTGAGTCATCGCCCGTGACCCCACGACCACGCCCGTAAGAGATCTGCCGCCAATAAGCGCAAACGGATCAATGTTCAGTCCAAATCCGCCCGCTACGCCGCCAATGGTCACGACCTGCCCCCCCGGACGCAGACTCCTGAGTGAGCGGGCAATGGTGCCTGCGCCTCCAATATCAAGAACGCGATCCACCCCACCTGTCATGGCCATGACCCGCTCATCCCACTTGGATTCGCTGCTGTAGTTGATCGCCGCCTGCACACCGAGGGCCATCATGCGCTCAGTGCCCTCTTGTCTGCCTGACACATGCGTGACTTGGAGGCCGGCGGCCACTGCCAGCTGGACTGCCCAGGTGGAAACGCCACCCGTGCCTTGGATCAACACACGGGCATGCGGTGGCATCGGCTCCAGTTCGAACAGCGCGTTCCAGGCGGTAACCCCTGCACAGGCAATCGTGGAAGCCTGCTCCCAGGACAAGGTTCGTGGCGCTCGCACTAAGGCGCGCTCGTCAACCACCACGTGTGTGGCCAACACCCCCTCCACGTTTCCGCCGAGTGACAAGGCCAAGGCATCTTCGCTGGGGTAACCCTCACTCCATTGCGGGAAAAAGATTGGGATTGCTGCATCACCAACAACAAAGTCCGTAACTGCCGGCCCGATGGCAATCACCTGTCCCACTGCATCAGAGAGTGGAATACGGTAGTCACCCTCCCCCATCAGGCCGCGTGCGACCAGCAGATCGCGGTAGTTGAGCGAGGCTGCCTTGACGGCCAGCAGAACCTGTTTCTCGCCCATGGTAGGACCGGGCAAGTCGACCAAGTGCAGGCTCTGTGGACCTTCTCCACGAACAACACGATAGGCGTGCATAAGCGCATCTCACGGTATGGGCTGGAAGGGAGTGGGCCTATCATCGCGATGGCAATTGCAAGCCACCGCATGGTCGGGTCCGACTACGGGCGAACGTGAGCCGGATAACCCGCCCAGCGCAGCACGTGCTTAACCTGTTCAAGCGGGCGACGCGTGGTGATGCTGACACTGCGCTGATCCGGGATCAGTTGGATCCGCATCAACGGATCTAGGGTCATCAACGCGCGTCGAATGGGCATGTGGCAGGCGCTGCAGGCCATGGCCGGGATATGTAGTCGATGCATGCGTTACTACTCCAATCAGCAGGGATAGCTAGCGTCAGGCTTCCCACTGTGGCAACGTCAATGCCCGTTCGTCGGACTCGCCAAATCATCCAGAATCGGACATTCCGGGCGGTTGTCGCCATGGCATCGACTGGCCAGGTCGCGCAGCGTTCGCTGCATGGCCTGCATTTCGGTAATCTTGATCTGCAGATCGTCGATGTGGCCCTGGGCCAGTTTCTTGACCTGAGCGCTGGCTCGCCGGTCATCGCTCCACAAGCCTAACAGCGATTGGATTTGTTTGATGGAAAATCCCAGGTTGCGGGCACGACGAATGAACCGAAGCCTGTGCACATCGGCATCGGTGTAAAGGCGATAGCCCGCAAAGGTGCGACTAGCCGGAGGGATCAGATCGATCCCTTCGTAGTGGCGAATCATCTTGGCGCTGACCTCACTGAGCGCGGCGGCCTCGCCAATGTTATGCAATCCGGCTTCGCGCGCGTCGGCCAGTTCGGGCCGCAATGCCTTGGAGCTGCGTCTGGTTGCCATCATGCCTCTCCCATATCGGTCTTGGTTGGCTGCCAACGGCGCAACAGCAGCGTGTTGGCAATCACGCTCACACTGGACAAGGCCATCGCTGCGCCGGCGATGACCGGATCAAGCAAGCCCAGGGCCGCCAGAGGGATGCCGACCACGTTGTAACCGAAAGCCCAGAACAGGTTCTGATGGATCTTGCGGGTCGTGCGGCGGGAAATGTCGATGGCATCGGCGATCAGACTCGGCTCAGCGCGCATTAGGGTAACCCCAGCGGCATGCATCGCCACATCGGTACCGGTTCCCATGGCCACCCCCAAGTTGGCGGCAGCCAGCGCTGGCGCATCGTTGACACCATCGCCGACCATGGCCACCGGTGCCGACTGAGCCAATTCAGCGACCAACGCAGCTTTCTGCTCAGGCAATACATCGGCGCGCACCTCTTGGATGCCCAGCACCTTGGCCACCGAGGCGGCCGCGCCGGGGTTGTCTCCAGAAATCATGACGGTGCGTAGACCCAGCGCGTGCAGCCGTTGCACGGCCGCAGCTGCACTCAGACGCGGTGGATCCTCAAAGGCCAGTATGCCGAGCAATTGCGGATGATCGGTGCCCTGCTCTGCCAGCCAGGACACCGTGTGGCCGGTCTGGCTGAGTAGGTCGGCCCGGGTCTGCAATGCCGTGAGCGCCACGCCATGCTCAAGCATCATACGGGTACTGCCCAGCAACAGGTTCCTGCCATCCACCTTGCCGGTGATGCCGCGGCCAGGCACCGCCTGTACGTCGCGTGAGAGCGGAATGGCGCGCTGACCCATTGCGCTCAGTACGGCCTTGGCCAAGGGATGCTCGCTGCCTTGCTGCAGGGCCGCCGCCAACGGCAACAGATCGGCCGCGTGGCCACGGGTGGCAGTTTCTTCGGTCAGTACCGGACGTCCTTGGGTCAATGTGCCTGTTTTGTCGAAGGCCACCACCTTTACGGTACGTGCCACTTCCAGCGCTTCGGCATCCTTGACCAGAATGCCCGCTCGGGCGGCCACGCCGGTGCCGGCCATGATCGCGGTCGGGGTCGCCAACCCCAGCGCGCACGGGCATGCGATGACCAGCACCGCTACCGCGCTCAGGATCGCCTGGTTCCAATCACCCGTTCCCAAACCCCAGCCGAGCAGCGTGAGCAAAGCCAGGCCGATCACTACCGGCACGAAGATCGCGCTCACCCGATCAACGGTTCGCTGGATAGGTGCCTTCTTGGCCTGTGCATCCTCCACGAGGCGTATGATCCGGGACAAGGCGGTTTCGGCGCCGATGGCCAGTGTGTGTACCAGGATGCGGCCTTCGCCATTGATAGCCCCACCGGTGACGCGATCGCCCTCCCCGCGCGCCACGGGCATGGACTCCCCGGTGATCAGGGACTCATCGACGTGCGTGCGGCCCTCCGCGATCACGCCATCCACGGGGATGCGCTCGCCTGGCCGCACACTGACAATGTCCGAGACGGCAACCTCGTGAATGGCAACCTCGCGCTCTTGTCCGTCCTGATACACGCGCGCGGTCGCTGGCCGCAGTGCTTGCAAGGCCCGGATCGCTTGCGTGGTCTGTTGCTTGGCGCGGGCCTCTAACCACTTGCCCAGCAGGATCAAGGTAATGATGACCGCCGAGGTCTCGAAGTACAGCGCGGCATCGCCGTGGTGTCCGGCATCATTGAACAAGTGATAGACACTCAATCCATAACCGGCGCTGGTCCCCAAAGCGACCAGCAGATCCATGTTGCCGGTGCCGGCGCGCAGTGCATGCCATCCGGCGCGATAAAAGCGCGCACCGATCCAGAACTGCACCGGCGTTGCGAGCAAGAACTGCATCCAGCCCGGCAGCATCCAGTGCTGACCTGCGACCCATCCCAGCATCGGGACGACCAACGGCAGGGACAGGGCCGCAGCGATCAGTAGTTTGAGGGTGTCACCACTGAGCGCCTGGCGCGCCGGCGCTGTATCGATCTTGCCTTCCAGTGTCTGCGGTTCGACCGCGCGATAACCCGCTGCGCTGACGGCGGCAACCAGGGATGTCACCTCCACCAGTGACGTGGCCCGTATGCGCGCACGCTCGGTGGCCAGATTGACCGAAACCTCCATCACGCCCGGCACAGCACGCAGAGCACGCTCTACCCGTGCCACACATGAAGCGCAGGTCATCCCTTCGATGATCAGATCCCGCTCCTGGCTGGCAACCTCATAACCGGCCTGCTTCACCGCCGCGATCAAGGCGGGCAACGCGGCCGCCGGCGCGGTTACCTCGGTCACTTCTGTGGCCAGATTGATCGACGCATCACTCACGCCGGCAACGGCCCGCAAGCTGCGCTCTACCCGGCCTACACATGAGGCACAGGTCATGCCGGCGACACTGAAGCGATGGATGTCCGCAGGCGCCGGCTGCGGCGGGGTGAGCGCTATGTCCATGGAGTAAGGGCCAATAGGAACGAGCAGCTAGCCTGAGCCTTCCCATGATGGGAAGGTCAACAGCGGGGGCGGACCAGCATTCAACTTGCCTGCCGTTTGACCTTCCCACCGTGGGAAGGCTCATCGTCACGCCGTCGGCAAACCGCCGATGCTTTTGGAGGGTTGTCCATGAATCTCGTTGTTGAAGGTATGACCTGTGGTCACTGTGTCCGAACGGTGACCCAAGCCATTCAGGCCCTTGACCCCCACGCCCAGGTGGACGTCGATCTGGGCAGTGGCGTGGTCAGGATCGAGGGCCTGCTTGCCGTAGAACAGGCGGTTGAGGCTATCCAGCGGCAAGGCTATGTGATCGCCGCCGTGCTCCCTTCTGAGGCCGGTACGCCTGCCACTCCGGCCGCATCCTCCTGCTGCGGCGGATGCCACTGCTGAGTCCGCGCGAGGGCTTGATCCTGATCAATGCCAGTCGGCCCCAAGAGGGCTAGACTGGCCATCATGAGAGCTCGCACGTCCCCTGCCCTGA
>Ga0310344_10000819_pt1 | contig 24223 bp, 28 predicted proteins | sample HC15DNA20200_MG_FD_203801 | JGI IMG/M metagenome (GOLD analysis project Ga0310344, IMG submission 203801) | Marine microbial communities from station ALOHA, North Pacific Subtropical Gyre - HC15-DNA-20-200_MG | ecosystem: Environmental > Aquatic > Marine > Oceanic | place: Pacific Ocean: North...
TAGGTAGGATTGTCCTCACGTACTCTAGTAATGTTAGGGTTAAGTTCTGTACCAAAGGATTTATAGCACCCTCTACCCATAACCTCCACAATTTCTCTGAGGTCACCCCGTCCTTGTCCATTACGGCCTACAGTACCATCCCTATTGCCACCTTTAGAAGTCCAACCCTGCGCTCCTATGTGTTCTAAATAACCGTGAAGTTGTACATCGTTAACAACATTCTCAGCTACCATAAATACTTTTGGTTCTACTCTATGCATTAGTCTCTCTCCTTATAAGTACGTAGAGCTACTATTCTAGACACAGTTTGGAACCCTGATGTATAAGCTTTTAGAAGACCTTCGATTCTAGTATGAATGGTTTCATACTCAATCACAGTCTTACGCATGTCTTTTAATTCATCATAGGTTCCAAAAGCAGCTCCCCTTACTTCTTCCCTAGTTAACTTTTTCTTTCCTACCATCTCTCGTTCTTCAGCTAATTTAAATATAGCAGCAGAATAAGCTTCATCAAAAGCTGCTTCATAAGCATTCTTCTTGGAAGAAACATCAGCTAACTCTCGTTCTAGATGGGCTTTATAGCCACCATATACAGTTAGAAAAAGTTCTAATTTTTTAGTATCTGCATTCATAAGAGAAGAGAAGTCCAACTCTTCCCGCTCCCCTAAATCAATTTTCATCAGGGGAACATTGACATCAACTACATATTCATCAGCCTTGTTGACTGCTGATAACGGAGTCCATCGCTTTTCCATTCGGCACCTCTTTACATCTACAATATTTCTCACCTGTACATACAACAGGCATCGTAGTCATCCTTCTAATCCGTTCACACTTCTCTAGTAATTGCATCCAAACTTCTGCATTTCTAGTGACTTCAAAACATTTAACTTGTTGGTCATTCTTGTTTTCATATAAGACTATACCATGTTCTAAGTTTAAAAGATTCAAATATATTTGAAGTTGTAGATAATGATCAGGTTTAGGATCTGTAATCAAAGCTTTAAAACCTTTATCATTAATAGATTTTAATTCAACTACAGTTTTACCATACACTTCATGCTGTATGATAAAGTCATATCGTCCTGCTATAGGTGGGTCATGTAAAAAGACGGACTGTTCTTCAGCTAACCATATACCCATATCTTTAAAGTACTTAGAGAATCTATATCCTAGATAATCCCCACAATCAAATATCCGCCGTACATTAGCTGGAATAGGAGTAGCAACTGCTAACCCAAAAAAAGCTAAATATATGTATCTATCGCAGGGACTACTAAGAATAGATGGGTAGAATTTCCCTCCTCTACTAGGATAGGGTTGTTTCTGTAATCTATCCTCTAGAGTTTTAACTAGCCACTCATCTTGATTTACAACTAACTGTTTGGGCTTAGTGGTTCGTCGTTTACGTGTTTTTGGAACTGTGGTTCCTCTACCAATTTGTTTAACGCCTGCCATAATGTATCCTTCACCCCCACTTTAGAGTTTTCTTTTATGTGGAGCACATTTTCAACTCCATAAATTCGCATGATATCTGCATCCCGTTTTACATCTCGTTTTTTAAGATGCCCATAGATACCATCTGCTTCTATAACCATACCCAATTCAGGGATAAAGAAATCCGCTATATACCCAGCAATTGGTACTTGTTGGTCATAGCGGAGTCCTATTTCAGATAGAACATCCGCTATAACCATTTCCTGTTGAGTATAATCTTTAGGTAACACTAAGTTTAAGCTCCTCAAGACGGGAAGGATTCTCTATAAAGAAATGTTTCAACCCATTCATCCCTTGAATTTTCTCCTCCCCATACATATACCACGGGCCTCGTTGTTGAATCAAATCTTGTGTAAGAGCTTCACGAATAAAGCTTTCTACTATATCAATCCCACCTTCTATCCTAAACGGAATCTTAACATTATTCCAATGTTCCCCACCTATCTTAGTCTTCCGCATTCTAATATCCATATCAAATCCTACCTTAGTACCTTTGGGTTCTTCAATCCACCCATCCCGTTTGACCTGTAGTAAAGAATGAGCAAAGAATGTTTGAGCTAATCCTCCTGGCATTGCATCAATAGATACAGGGCCAAGACTAGACCTTATCTGATTAATCAATACCAAAGCTGACCCATTCTTTAGATGGGGTAACAATTTAGGTAGTGATGAATTCACAAATCTAGCTTGCCATGCCATTGGATTATATCCAAACTCTTCCTCATAAACAGCGGATGGGACAAGTCCTGCCATACTATCAAGTACAACTAATCCCACCCCATTCATCATCATTTCTCTAACTGTTTCAAAAGCTTCTTCACCAGTAGTTGGTTGACATACTAATATATTCTCCGTATCTAAACCGCACTTCTGCATCCACGCAGCATCCCACGATTGTTCCGTATCCACCCAACCTACAAGGTCATTATTATGTTGAGCATTAACTGCTATCTGAGAAGCTAGAAAACTCTTACCTACATTAGGTGGGCCATACAAAAGGGATATACGCTTCTTTGCTATACCTCCCCCTGTAAGTTTATCCAATGCTGGTATCCCAAAGGGGATTTTATCATAATCTAGTTCGGCACTATTTCCCCTCCGTAGATTAAGTTTCTTATTTCCCAACAGTTGTTCAATGACATCTTTAGCATTATCTTTCATTCAATCCTCCTGATTATTTATCTAATACCTCTTCAATTTGAGCATCCACTCTATTTTTCAACACATGCCAAACTTGATCTGCAACCATACCAGCTTCATCTATTTGTTGATTAATTGGTAAAGTTGTATCTATCTGGTCTATGCTAAGGTCTACCCTACCATACTGATTAGACGATAAATCTCCTACTCTAAACGTAAATCCTAAATGTACACTCACCTTAGACATTTATATTCCTCCCTTCACTTTCTAATAATTCCTGTTTTAAATACAGGGCTAAATCCAATACTTCTTCATATGCATTTTGTAGGGGAGAAATCATATTATTTCGACTGCCTACTTCCAGCCTCCCCCCATATTTCTTTTCACCTAATTGCGCTCTGGCCTCAATATCTTCTTGTACTATCTTAGCTATATCCATATCTACTCCCAATCTATATATTCCTCTATTATATCACACTTAGGCTTCCACTTAGACCAATCAATTTTAGTTGCCCATGAATCCTGGCACACTTCCATATCAACTTTGAGTGGAATATCTAAACTATTAGCTTCTAATATGAGTTGTATTTGCTGTGGTAACTCACGTATTTCATCATCATGGATTTCACAAATGATTTCATCATGGACTTGCAGCAAAATATTACTCTTTTTATCATTAAGATATTCATGTACATATACCATCCTCTCATTTAAGATATCGGCACTGGTGCCTTGTACCAAATAGTTTACACCTTTATAGCCCAGCGTATTATCTATTCTATAGATACGACCATACCGATTCTTTATCCAACCTCTTGATTCAACAGTATTAATTACCCTATTAATAAACGAGCGAGAACCATGAATATTATTAAAGTACTGTTGCTTATACGCCTTTGCTTGGTCAGTTGTCGTACTCAATTGTTGAGCTAGTCGCTTATTACCTAACCCATAAAGAATACCAAATGTTATATTTTTTGCCATCTGCCTATAGAACTTAAATTCTGAATGTTCTTCATTAATACCAAACGCTATCTTGGCGGATTCACTATGGAAGTCTACATCATCTCTATTTAGCAGTTCATCCATCTCTGCATTGTGCAGATAGCTCAGGAAAACACGTACTTCCATTTGTGAATAGTCGAAACTGACCAAAGTATAGTTAGCCCTAGGTATAAATAACCTCCGTACAGCCACTTGGTCTATGTCAGAAGTATCAAAGGATTCATCGCCTACGAATCCCCATGTATCTAGAACAGAATTACTGAGAGTAACGTCAGACAATTCTCCCTTAGATTTAGAGGATACTATGGCATTAATTCTCCCTTTAACAATCTCCCTTTCCTCTTCAGATAAAGTTCTATCACTAAGTTTAAAGTGAGTACGAGGTATGTTCTGAAGATTGGGTTCTCTAGAAGAGAGCCTACCTGTTAATGTTCCCCAGTTACAGAACGAGGTATGAAGCTCATCCGTTTCAATATAGGGTTCAATATAAGTAGACTGTAGCTTTTCTAGAGAACGATACTGCCTTACTAGTCCCGCTAATTCATTATCTATTTGAACTAAAGCTACTTCACTCCATGACTCTTTATCCTTAGGAGTTTTAACAGGGGAACTAATACCCATGCTTGCAAAGATTTCTCCTAGTTGTTGAGTACTACTAATATTAAAGTCATGCCCAACCATACTATAAATCTTCTGTGCTACTTCCTCTTTACGTTGAGAAAGTTTAGTAAACACTTCATTAGCATACTCTGTATCAACTATAACTCCTCGTCGTTCCATATCAAATAGAACTCTAGTCAACTCACATTCAAGTTCAAAAACTTCTTCTTGCTGACTTTGCCTAATTTGTTGCAGTCGTTCCATATATAATTTAAATGTCCACCACACATCCTGCTTACAATATTCACCTAATCTATCTGGTGGAGCCATAGAAAAATCTTTATGCCATTTATTCTCTTGTAGATATTTTTTAGTTTCTATATCATAGCTAGCTGCTTGTTCTCCAAAACTTCTAGTAATAGCATCGGTTAGTCCTAAATCTCTAACAGCCGTATGTTCAGTTAAACGTACCATAACTAGAACATCTATTAACTTTTGACGATCTAATATTAGACCCTCATTAACTAAAAAATGTAAATCAAACTTAATATTGTAACCAATTAAGGTGGACGGTATTTCATTAAGCCATGAAATTATTTCTTGACGAGCTGCTGCGGATAGATTCTCTCCTTGTTGATGCCGAAACGGAAAATAATAATTAAAAGGAAGTTCACCATCTACGGAACAAATACCTAATCCACAAATTTGGTTACTACCATAAGGATTTAAACCATTAGTTTCTACATCTATAACCCATTGATTAGACATACTTAGAGCCTGTTTAGTATCCTTATATGTGTCATTGGTGACAATCATTGTGCAGCATTCCATTCTGGTGGGTCAAAATGTCCTGCCTCTGCCATTCGTTTCATTAAACTATTATAAGCTTCTGCCACTGACGTACCCTGACCTGTTCTCCAAGTCTTATGTTTATCAGGAGCATTAATTTGCCATTGTTCTCCATCTAAGTCTCTTGGATCTCTACCTAATCTAACACTAAAATTAGCAAAGTTGTAATACAACGAGTGCATAACATCCATATCTGTTTTACTAAAAATCATGTTCTCCCCCTACAACGAAATTCCCCATAGGATGGGGTGGCTTCTCTTCTTCTCTAATTTTACCATACAATCTAAGAATACGCTTAGTTTCCTGTATAGTCTGTAGATGTGATGGCCCCGTCTTCTGAATATACCAATTTAATAAGAGTTCTATAACTTCATCTAAAGTGGGGGGGCCGAAGCCCCCACCACTTATTGTCTTAGAAGAGTTCATCTAACTTTATTGCTTCAGAGGATGCTGTATGCCCATTGGATGTAGCAGTTGAAGCCGTTACAGACCCATACCTATCCCTAAAATATTCTTTAACCGCAGGGAGGTCACCCTGCTCTTCAAACTTATCATTAGGAATTTCCATATCTCTAGCGGTTGCTGAAATAGCATAGGAAGTATCCAGCATACCTGAACCAGAACGTTTAATACGCATTACTCCTTTATCCAACTGACCCCAATCATTATAAACATCAACCAATTGATTCCAGATATAATCACTACGCCCAAAAGTTAAAGCTACGAGCCGATAGTCATTAACGACTTCCTTATACATCTTTTTACCACCTGGGCCTGCAACCTCTTCCCAGGAATCCACACGCTTCTCAGGATGTATTACTTCGTGTACGAAAGCCCAGAAGCCAAACTTATGGCTAGGCCGTGTATCTGAAGGAACATCAGAAGTGTCCGTATCTGGGTCAGATAGAAGGTTCACCCACCGATTACCAGACCTATACGTATAAATATAAAACTCATCTAGCTTAGAATCATCTTCATGTCCTGTAGCTAATGAGGTTATAAACGCTTGGTCACCATCTTTAAACCAAATTTCTCTACCTACCGCTTGGTTACCATTACTAATACCAGTTCGTTGTTCTTCCCTGCGTTCTTGAATTCTATTTATTCCACCCATAATTTATTCTCTCCTTACCAATAATTTCGTTCATTTATTATATCACAAAGTTGGTTTTTATTTCTTATATCTTGTACATCTTTAACACCCTCAGGCAAGGTTATATATGAAACAATAAAGCTGTTCGATAGCTCTTTAAAAATTTTATTCATAGCTCGTTGTCCTGTAGTATCATTATCTAAACATATAACAAATTCTTGTGTAGGTATATTATATAACATTTCCCGTTGTTTTTTCGACATGCTTGCCCCCAAGAGGGCCACGGAACCAAACCCATGTTGGTCTAGCCACATAGTATCCAGGCTTCCCTCCGTTATACAAACAAAGGAGTGTTTAAATAAGTGGCAAGCTCCAAACAAGAGCTTGGACTTCTTTAATCCTTTGGAATACATATATTTAGGAGTAGCATTTAAACGTCTACTCACCCAGCCAACTAGTCGCTTATTTAGATCAGCAACAGGAATGATTAAATCATTATAAGTATTAATAGCGCATCCCCATTTCATTAGAGTATCACTATTAAATCCTCTTTCAATAATCCATTTGGGAACCGTATCACATAGAAATGGGAAGTCTACTAAAGGAAGTTCTGTATCGTCCTCCATAGTAAACCCATCAAAAAGGTTTATATTGAAGTCAGCTTCCTGCTCATGTAATAGACTATCTATTTGAATACGTGAATAATTTAAATATCTTTGCAAGAAACTTTTAAGGTTACCAGAACCACATCCTGCAAAACAAATCCATACCCCCTTCTCTACATTAATAGAACACGAATCTATTTTATCCTCATGGAAAGGGCATCTGATAGAGAATTCATCTTTATACGTAGATGGAGTTATGCCTGCATCTAACAATACATTTGTCCAATCGATCATTAAAACTCTCCTGTTAATTGTGAATCTTCCTTAATACAGCCTGTATCTACATCCCACGATAAAGTGGAATTATCAATATTCAATTCACCATCCCGATATTTCTGATACTGAATAATACGTTGAAAATCATCATCTTCAACCATACACATTGAAAGAGCTACATCGGAAGCCCTAAGTAATGCATCACCAAAAGCCACATGTTCAGCTCTAGGTGGGGCGTATAAATCAGCTGCATCCCTATTGGCTTGGGTAGAAACAAACATAGCAATATTATGGCTCATACATAGATTCTTTAACCCATAAAATAGAGAGTGGGATTGTTCCCACATAGCTTTCTTACCATCTCCACTAGAAACCAAATAGACACCATCTAGAACAATGAAGTCAGGTTGATGTTTACGAACTAATCCAGATATGGCATCTAAAGACATACCTTGTTGACCCTCTATATGGTCACATATTAACATGTTTCTACCATTCAATTTAATGAGGAACTCTTTGTACGCATTTTCATCAATAGCATCTCCATTTCTTAATGCCTTATGAGAGAAATTATATCCCATCATATTAGCTAATACAATATCAGTCCGAAGACTGATAGCATTAGTAGGCATCTCTGTAGAGATGAGCAAAGTTTTATAGCCAGCCATCATTGCAACCGCTGCTGCATGGACACATAACCAAGTCTTACCCATAGCTGGTCTAGCGAACAGAGAAATCAATTCTCCTGGCATCCAACCCACACCAATATTATTAATAGATTCAAAGGAAGTTGGTATCCCCATCATACCTTCTTGGCGTAAGTCATTCTTTCTCTTCCATTCATTATACCGTTCTAGATGTCCACTATCATAATTGGTGACATCCTCATCATATACTAACCCAATATCTTGTAATGCTGTTACAATCTGGGCATAGGCATCTTTAGGTTTCTCAAGCAACATAGCCTTGTTCTTTTGAAATGACCCGACTACTTGTCTAAAGAGTACTTGGTCTTTGAAAGTATCTAACGCATAATCAAAAGTGAGGTTGGTTGCTGCATCATCTAGCGTAGGGTAATTTTCACAAATAGTAGCAGTAGTAGGTAGTTCTCCATAGCTATCTAGATACTTAGTTACAAATTTATATGCATCCCCATGCTGTGCAAAATCCTGTGACGTATATTTAAATCGGTTGAAATTTTTCTTTTCAGTTAAACCCAATATTAACCCTGATTCAATGTAATCATAATTCTCCATTCTCTACTCCTTCTTTGAATCATAGATAATTCGATTAGAATCGTTGTGTACATAGTATATCACATCCGCTTGTTCTTGAAATGTATCAACCATTTCCTTTGCTTTAGCAAAAGTCGAAACGGTATCCTCAATCCATACTTGTTTATTTAACTGATGAACACCTATAATTCTAAACTCTCCCTCTGGTGCTGTTCTACCTTGTATGTCTTGCTTATCTAGATCCTTCTTTACTTTTATTAGTCCTAGTTGCCTTTTTCTTTGGTGCCGTTCCCTCTTTCTCATCAGTACACTCCATCAATTCTTTTTCCAATTCTTCTATGCGCCGTTTATCTCTAGCTTTAGGAAACCATTTAGCTTTAATCATTCTTAACTGCTTCCATTTATCTATATATTCTTGTTGATTACTAGAATATATTTTCCATTGTAATTCAGGATTATCATCAGTTGATAGATAATATTTAATTCCTGCAACAAAATATGGGATATGTACTGTATTAGAATTCCGCTTAATACAAGATACTATCCCACATAAAATGGCAAAGACATCATGTGACTCTAGTAAACCCTTTAATAACTTCATTTCATATCCTATGAATCTAGATGACACATATTCTTTGCCATGTTTCTTATAATACTCTTCTGAAAAAATTCTATGTAAATCGTGGCTATTATAATCTTCTATTGCTTTCTCCCGTTTTTCCATAATCATAAAATTCTTCTCCTTCAAATAACGCTTGTACCTTTTCTCTAAGAGTTAATCGAATAGAATAAGCAGATTCATGTAAATCTTCTGTAATCTCTTCCATTGTTAACCCTTCTAATCTTAACACAATAAACTGTTCTTCTTTAGTTGTTAAATTACTATTACGTAATAATTCTAACACTTCTAGTTCTTCAAAAGAATCATCGGCTATACCTAGGGCCTGCTGGACTTTATTAGACGGAGCTTCATCATAAGTAGTATCTAATAAGTCATCTATACTCTGTACTTCTAGATGCTTACGCTGTGCTTTAACTATTAATGTACGTAAAGTATTCATCATAGTCGTATGAAGATAAGTATGGAAAGACGTACCCAATGATGAATCAAAACCTTTAGCAGCTTTCAGAATAGCTATCCGTAGTTCTTGAGCAATATCATCTCTATCCATATCTAATACGAAAACAGAGGAAGCTAATTTCTGCACTTTAGGTTCCCATTGAGTAATTAAATCATCATTGATTTCTATTTCCGTTTCCATAGTTTTCTCCACAAACTTTTAGGGGTATAACCTTTAGCAATTAAATACGCATAATTAGCCATTACTCCTGAAAAGAACAAAACAATTAGATATAATGTCCACAAAGGTAATGGTGCAAATTTAAAGAAAGTTACCATAATAGCATCCTCTAACATATGCATCGCTGTAATACCCACGAATAATTTCCAATATAACTTATCTACCTTATGATGTACGTGCATTAAATACTCCTCTGTCCTGTTATCCCATCTTTTTGTCCACGGTTATAACAAGAACGACTACAAAAAATATGTAAATACCCTCGCCTATAACTATCTTTAATTATACGCTTTTTACGACGAAACTTTAAATGACAAAATTCACAGTTCACCCAAATAAATTTAATATCTTCTTTACATTTACCTGGGCAAACCTTTTGTTTATTGGGGGTAGGACTATTACATACAGGACAATAAACTAACTTCTTTCGTTGATATAATCCTTTAGTAGGTAGTCCTGCCTCCTTTAATATACGAAAAATTCGCTGCTTTGTTACACCAAGTTTCTGAGCTATGGCTGGTAAAGTCAGATAAGGCTGACTCTCCTTCAAAGCTATTGCTTCTCTTCGTGTAGACATTATAACACATTAGCCTAGATAATAATCTCTACATTGCTACGATTAAATATATACATACCGCTCCCCTTCTTGGGCCAACTATCGGACTGGGGTTCAAATATCTTAGAAGTACCATTTGAAAAGATAATTATATTGTAGGCATGACCACCATCATAATCTATAACCAACCCTACAGTATTGATATGAAATTTCCTATCTACTCTAGCTTTGAACGAGAAGGCAAAATTATCACAGTCATATTTCTCAGCAACATATTTTTTATTATCTGTCCAATCCCAATCAATAATTTTTTGAAACTCTTTCTCAGAAACGGCTACATATTTATTATCTAACCAAGTCATCTTGGCTCCACCAATAGCCTTACTAACATCACGTTTAAGCATATCCTTATGTCCTGTAAGTTCTGGCGGAGTTAAAATAGCTAGGTCATCTTTTAATTTTATAAGGGTAGATACTAGTTCTCCCATTTGTCTACCACCTCTCGTATCTCCTTAGCAAGGACTAGAGCTTCATTACGTTCATCTTCTAATACTTTGATACGTCTACTTAAAGATTCTATCTGTGCTGCCATCTCTTCATCTTTAGGCGCACCCGATTTAGCTTTCAATAAAGTTAACAATTGTTCTAAAATTTTATTCAACGTCATCTGTACTGCCCTCCAATAAATCTAATGCAAGGTCACATTGACGGGCTAACCATCCATCGAATTTGCATATTTGGCTAGTGAACACTAATATTTTTATTACAATTTTCATATCTCCTCCTGATTAATTACCTTCTAACGTATCTATCCTAGTGGTTAAAGCATCATTCTGACTTTTAAGTTCTTGAACAGCTTTAACTAACATGGGAAGTAACCATGAAGTATCCAAAACTTCAAAGTCCTCTATAACAATTTGATTATCAGCATCTTCAACCCAAACCCCTTCATCACTTTTCTTCCAACCATAAGATTCTTTTACTGGCTGAACAGCTGTTGCAACTACCTCTTTCACTTCTTGAGCAATAAAACCTACTTCAGTATCTTTACGGTTAGGTCGATACGAATCCTTAAAATTAAATCGCCTAGGTTTTAATTGGAGTAGTGTATCTAAAGCGGGTTCCATATCAACAATATTTTCTTTTACACGTTCATCTGAACTAGTTGCCCAAGTAGCTTGAGTAGAAAGAGCTACACCATTTACATGTAGTAAATGAGATGGGGTACTAGTACCTATACCAAGTCTAGCAGCTCCTGATGTACCATCTAATATAATCGGTTGACCATTTGCTACCAAACCAAGTTTGTCATTGCTAAGTCTGAATATACCCGTATTTGGATCTAAACTAAAAGTGTAGGAGGGTGATCCTGCTGAACCATCGGTAGCTGTTAAAGGATAACTAACCGTAGCTGAACCACTACCAACAGAATATTCAGTGGTTCCTATTTTCATATATAAGGTAGTACCACGAATATACAAAGCTCCCCAGTTTGTTGCAGTTGTAGCACTGGGAGCAGAAGCTTTAATACTTATATAGTGAGTGTTGGCATAAATAGTTCCCCACGGGCCAGTCTGTGGGCCTCCAAGTCCTATCTCACCTGGGATATGAGGAGCTAGGTAGTTAACTTCAGGGTCAGTTATATATGTACCATTATTCGTTCTTGAAGCAAATAATATACGGTTATGACCAGCACTAGACTGACCCCACATACTATAGTAATAGTCAGCTGTTGAACCAGTCCCATGTTGAAGATTAATGGGATGTTGTTGGTCTTTCATCCATAAGCCCATATTATCTAAAAGACAAGCTCCCTCACCAAATTCAGCTTTTCCAGTAGTAGCTCTAATTTCAAATTGCTTAGTATTGTCCTTAACACCCACTATACCAGCGTTATTAATAATAATACCTGACCCAGTGGGGTTACCACTTTCATCCCTGTTTACTCCATCACTGGTTCGTATTTTACCATCAGTACCAGATAGAGTAATTGTCTTCGCATCTAATGAGCCTGCTTGAATATGATCAGCTATAACAGCATTAGCTGCTATAGCTACAGCATTAAGAGTAGGGGTTTTAGAATTAAATGGTAAGATGGTGGGAGCTGTTTGGTTAGTATCAGCACCCACAACAATTAAAGCTAATAATAAATTGTTATCCCCCATTGCTGTCGAATGTACAGTAGTAAATTGTGGAGTAGTAGAAACACTAGTATCAATATACATATAATTAGTAGTATTATCAGCTAATCCAGAAAGTTTAGTTCCTGCTGCTATAGAAATACTTGTATTATCTCCATATGTTAAAGTAGATGCACCATTAGATGTTCCATTATCCCACATAATTTGATTATAGTTTTCATTAGTATGTTTTCTGATAGATATATTAGAAGCCCACGGTCTAGCTCCTGGCTTTAATAATGCTGATGTTAACGAATTCTGATTAAAGGAAAACCCAGGATTCATAATATTACTAGCTACACCCCATGTATTATCAAATACATATAAAAATTGTATATTAGGAATACCTTTAGGAAATTGTATAGTTCTACTGTAAAAGCTAGTCCCTGGTTTACCAATAGTTCTAGACCCAGCATCTTCTAATGTTCCTATGTTTAAGTATGCTAATTCTATATAACTATCTGCCTTAACATAACCAAAATCTGAATAATCTATTATATCAATATTTAAGGAATATCTTCCTAAGTCATCAACAACACCATCACGGTCTAAATATAATATATATTGAGTATATGGCCCCATACAAGTATTCGGAGGATTAGGAGCACCAGGGTCATTACTATCATTAAATGTAGTAAGTCCTGCTCTAACTAGGGCTTCATCAGTATCTCCCGCTTTAAAAACATATGTACGTCTACGTCCACTATTAACAACTATAGACCCACCCGACCATGAGAATGTGTTATAATCCTTTTTAAGGGGGTCACTTACTTCAGTGGGAGTTTCTGCATTCTCATTATCATGCCACCAAAGAACACCTTTAGCCGTATACGCTCCTGAACCTAAATCTTTTTGTTCTATAACAATTGGGTCAACTATTTCTGAAATAATCTCAGGATCTTCCTCAGTGGAAGGTCTAGATTTAAAAACAACTTTATCGTTCATACCAATAACTTCTAGTTCAGAATAAACTTGCCCATTAGCCCATGAGTAATATATACTCTCCACAAGAAAGTCGCCTGCTATGCCCAATAAAAGATTTTCAATTCTAATTGAATCTCCAGCCCGTATCGGTGCGTAAATACTATAGGTATCTCCCGATTGCCAAGAACCCACAGAAGGACTAGCCTCAGCTAATGTATCTTCTTTCCATAAAGATGCAGTAACATTATTACTTTGGGTAAGAGTGATGAAGCCTACAAATTTATCTGAACTACCTGAAGCCATTGAAGTTCTTTGAACAGCACAACCACGTTTCATTCCGTAAGAAGCTGGTGTTACACCACCAGAGAAACTTTCAGATGGGTATAGAGTAGAGCCTGAACTTGACAGCCCCGCTGTACCTCTCATAGTAATGTGTGGGTAATCTTTAATCCTAAAGGTTCCGGTACGTAATCGTTTAGTTTCTTTATTATTAGCTTTTAAAAATTCATTTTCAATTCTATTACGTAAGTCTTGATATGTGGCCTTAGGACTGTGTACTTTTTTAGTTTGTTTATAACCCCGATCCGCAGCAGGATAAGATACGAATTTAATTTTAGCTCCACGAGGATTTCCTGTACCAGCACCACTATGATCCATTTCATAATAATGGCTTCGTTCATATAACACATCGCCTGCGGTAAGAGTTCTGATTACATCTTCTTGAGGACTACTAACTATAACATAGTGATTACCTTCTTCATCCTTACCTTGTATCTGAACATTACCTATCCATGTCTTTGTCCCATAATTAATATAAGGATATTCAGTAACACTCGTAAAAACCTGTTGGACATTGGCACCTGTCTCATCCGCATCGTTATCACCCGCAGCGTCTATATCCCGACCTAGTGGCCCTATCTTAGTATGAAGCGAACTTACTTGATGGAATGTCCTAGATTTATATTCACCAGCAGCTACTTTCTTTAGGAAACCATTAGATACTGCACTGTTAGGCCAAGTTTGGCTTATATCACCATCAGCATAATTACAAGAAAAATCTTCAAGGTCATCATCATTACTATCAAAAGGCTCTACATATATAAGAGCAAATTCTAATGTTTCTTCTTCTTCTGTTGTGTCTGTATCCGTACCCAACACATCATACATATCCCATGTATATCCATTTATGGCACCCATCCAGTTATCTGGAGTAGTCATGTCCCAATATTTAGTACTTGGAAGCATTGCCGACATTAATTTTCTTCCAGTCGTTCCTGTTGCACCAGGGGAACTAGTAGTAATATAATTGCCAAACTTAAAATGCATCCCACTTTGACCTTTTGGATTAGCACCCGCAGGTTTCCCTCGATCACGCTCTTTAGTATACGGATAGGTTAAAACTAAATGGCTTACATAAGCAGCACCATGTGCTTCAAACTCATACCCATCTTGAAGCATATTACGAGCTTTATCTGAAACTGTTAAACTTGCACCACTTGTTTCCTCTATAGGATTAACAGCGTATTTAACTGCTAATCCTCTAGTATTAGGAGTATTCGTATTTTTATATCCCCGTCTACTATATACAAAATCTTGTTGAGGTAATAACGTAGCCCCGTTTGCCTGAAGTCGTGGGTCAAGTCTAGTAGCATCTAAATGGAAAGTAAAGCCCATTTTACCATCCCCTTCTGCCCAAACCTCAGCGGATGCCTGATCTTGAATTTCCGTAAGCGTATTCTTCTTAATTTTATTAACGTCTAACTTTGAGTTGGGGTCTGTTATCCTAATACTCTCTTCTGTCCAATTCTTAATCTTGGGGGATGTTGTCCATGATTCTATTTTATCTGTATCAGTAAATCCAATTTCAATATTACCTGATGTGTTAACGTATGAAGTTCTCTCTATCAACTGTTTAATTATATGATAATGATTACGAACTTCGTTGTGCTCTAATAGTGTATCATTATTTGACCCACTCTCCTCCCTAGTAGTAGTTAAACGGTACTCTAATTCCCGTTCTTCTTCAGCTGGTGACTCTTCAAAAGGCACATTTTTACCTAATTCATATAAAGCATCCCGACAAGTAAGAGTTAGAGTACTTCCTCTAGATAAATCATAAGTTTCTTCCCTTTTAATTATACGTCCGACAAACAATGTCATAAACGTATCTGTTTCATAGACAATAATACGGGTAAACTCATTTAACATTCCATGAAATTGAGGAATCTGGGGATTAACTAGTGGGTCTTCTCCAAAAGTATAGGAATTGTTAGGTTCTGTAAAAGTCCCTAAGGGTTTACTTTGTCTGTTATTCAGCGTAAGACGTATTTGTAAGGGAGCACCTTGATCATCCTCTAGTTCCATTGCTAGAACAGGAGATCCACCAGTATGGCTATACGGTTTATTCGTAGGAGTTACAGCAGCATTAGCATCATACTCTGAATTTTCCTCTTTATTTTTTAGTTCATTCCATTTTGACCCAGCGTAATATAAAACAGTAAGTCTACTAGCCATGTCTAACTACCCCCAAACACGCTTTTAATAACATCTCGTCTAGACATAGAAACAAATTGCATTTGACAAATCCATCTATCTTCCCGACCAGCATCCATTTGAAAACGAGCTTGCTGTAAGGCCACTTCGTATTCACCGCCTCCCGTAGCCCAATTAGTACCATTAGCAGTATCCCCATCAGTATCAATATTATAAACTGGATAAGTAGCATCCCCAATAATTAAAGTAAGATTGTTATCATCATCTGCTATCCACTCATATAGGTTTTGCTCCAGCATATTTTTATATGGTACAAAAAAATCTACTCCCGCTATAGTAACTTTGTCCATTCCTTTATAAGCAACAGGGAAAGAAGTATCTTTATTTGCTCCTACACTATCTACTATGGCAGACACAGTAATAGAAGGACGAAAGATACCAAAATCTACTAATTGTGGAGTATTTTGAGGTATAGGAATTTGAATAGGTGTTTTCTGAAGGTTTACAGTAACACTATCAACTTTTAAAGCATATCGAGTTGTATTCGTTCCATCTGTATAAACTAATCTGATTGATAAATCCAATTATTCCTCCTAAGCATCTTGATACATACCATTGAACCCTCCAGCAGGGTTACCTGGCAACCCACCGAACAACTTTCTGGTTTTATTGGGAACATCAGCATTCTCCAGCTTGTGTCTCTCTCTAGCTTCATCCATCTTATTTCCTAACATGTTGGCTATTAGGCCACCAGCAGTAGTACCAATGATGGAACCTAACATCATACCACCAGGGCCACCAGCTGCACCCAAGGCCAGACCGATTCCTCCCCCAATAGCACTATATGTGGCAGCTCTTCCTCCTCCACCCTCCATAGCTCCCCAGGCTGTCATTCCTGCTCCCATCAGCAAACTTCCACCAACTCCCATTGCTCCTCCTCTCATAGAACTATACATACCCATTCGGTTTTTAGTTCTATCCCATCTGGTTGGGCCTGATGTTCCTGGTGGATCACCAAGCCAACCCCACCCAGGAGGCATTTGACTATTACCTTGATTCATTTGAAGCTTATTAAATATTGTATTATTATAAATACCCGTTAACCATTTTACAATACTCATAATACCATATTTCCACAAATTCGTAATCGTAGCCCAGATGGGTAGAACTTTCCATACAAAAAATCCTATAATAACATATTGTAAACTTTCTGTAACGGCTTGCTTTACATATTTATACCACCATTGTCCTTGAATTCTCTCCCCTAAAGTTTCGAGCCATGCAACTGCACGTTCTACCCACTCTCTAATTTCTTCAGCTTTCTGTTGGATTTGAGGAACAGAATTAGCCATAGTTTTTAAGGCAGGAATGATTAGAGGCATAAACGCAGCAAGTACAACGTCTACCATTGCACCTAAGATCTGGAAAATAGTTCCTAATACACCAGTGAAAATCTGGGACTGTTTGAGGAGGGCAGCAACACCTACTTGAATACCTAACGTACTACGTAAGTATCCTTTACCCGTTTTCTTTAGTTCTTCTAAATTAGAATTGTTTTCCTTTTCTTGCCCTTCTTTCCTATTACTTTTAAAAGAGCCTCCTGCACCAGGGCCAATATTATTAACATCAACACCACCGCCAGGAGCACTCTCTGTTCCCAGAATTCTAACGCCAATTTCATATAGATTGTCAGGTGTTGTCATTTAAATCCCCATATTGGAACGCCTCATTTCCCGTTCCTGTTGTTCATTTTCATAATCTCTAAAAGCTTGAACCGTACCCATTAATATGACCATATCTTTGTCAGATACGGTTGATATTAGTTCCCACGGAACCTCCATTTTTAGCAATCCTACTACTGTAACCCAATAATTATCAAGAAAATATTCTTCTGACTCTGTATCTGGCACCCCCCGTATTAATTTTGCTACTCTTTTTTTGCTTCTTCTACTTTAGAAGCATCTTCTCCAAAAGCTTTAGGTACTAGGGCTTCTAATGCACTACCTAATCGTGCATCAATAGAGGATAAAAATCGCTCATCAGTAGTTCCCCAAGGAGCAGAAATTAGCATTAATTGAAGACAGTTTCTAACATACCTGTCTCCATCGAAATCTACCTCTCCGCCATCTTTCCATGTTAAACATTCAGAAATAATCTTATTACGCTTACTCCACGGAATAGGTTTTATTTGAACGGGGAATTCATCCCCTGTTTCAGGGATAACTACTGTATGAGTTTCTACTCCAGCTTCGACAAAATATTTTGAAAAGTCAAATACGCCATCTGGATTACTACTTCTTTTTTGTTTTGTTGACATTCTTTCCTCCTACGGATAATAAGGCTCCCTATCTCTAATCATTATATCAATATTTCTCATAACAAAATCACACTGTACTTGGAATGGAGCTTCAGTAACAATAGTATGTGGAGCACTTCTCAGGAATGCTCCCTGTTCTCCAACTCCGCCTCCCGCATCATTAGTATATCCAGTAGTTGCAGGAGATTCAAGAGAGGTTACAGCATTAGGACGAGCTAACACTTCTCCTGGCCTACGCCCTGGAATCCTAACAATTATACAATCTTCTACGCCTGGTGCGCCTTCTATATCACCTCTAGAAAACTTCAACTCTATGTGGAAACCTTTATGTCCACCAGATTGGTCAGTATATCTACCTTCCAGTAAAAGTTCTTTAAAGAGAGAAGTAGCATTATCTAAATCATTAGCTGTTGTTGATTTAGTATCAGGCAATGCCACTGTACATTGCATAGAGTATTCTCTACGTTGTTCCCTTAATTCAGCTGGCCCACGATGGTCACCGTGACGAGGGCCAATATAATAACGAGGGTCTAGATTATTATTTACAGATAATGCAAAACTTCTAATACGGGCAAATTCAACAGCTGTAGAATTAGAAGCACCCAACAACTTAATTGAACCACTGGAAAAATAATAAGGCTTGGTAGTTGGGAATACTATATCAGATGCTGATATATCATTCATCATAGCAAAGCCAGGAATATCCGCTTTAGCAGCTCCCTCACTAGTTCCTCCCCCACCAGCATTTTGTGCTATCGTGGTATCAGGATAACGAGTACTTCCTGAATGCTTTCCCTGATTATGAATCATGTCAGTAAAAGCTAGACTATCCCAGTTGACTGAAATCAATCCTCCTTCTTCACCAAGAATGGTCATAGCTCCTACTTTACCGCCTAACCATCGACGGTCAAAGTCGTTCTCAGCATTGGCTTCACTATCTTTCATATGTAGATGCATACTAATAGTATCAAGGTCTACCATTTCCGTTAGATAATGTTCTATGTAAGTAGATGGACAAGTTGTTCCATTTTTAGACTCTAATCTAAAACCATATATCCGACAATTAAATCCGATATTAGTATTAGTTTGTTGATCTCCTCCAGCAGCATGATCATAACTTAGAGGATAATCTAATTCTACCCAAGCAGATGGATTAACCATGTTAGTAGTTTCATTATTGTTAATCCACGCAGCTAAATCGGCACCAGTCCGCTGTTTATTCAATGTCTTAATTTTTCTAATCTCTAATTTATTTCCAAGATTGTACCCAGTATTACTTAATATATTACTATACAATCGTTGAGAACGGTCATAATTAACAGTACCCTCGTTTCCTAGCAAACCCTCCGTATAATCTATTAATAGATAATCTCCCTCTTCTAGAATTGTAGTTAAATTATTAGAGGAGAGCTTAATCCATGTGTCTCCTTTTTTGGCATCAGCACCCGTAGCAAGGCCCACACCATTCCGCCTTGGAAAAGCGTTTTCACCTCCAGTCGTAGTATCATCAGCTTCAGTATGACCCAAATTTATAATAGATCCCGTACCATCTCCACTTCCAGACCCACTCCCTAGATAATCTGCTGTTAAAGCAATCATACCATAAGGTATTGGAGTATCTTTACCGATAGCAAATCGAAGGGGGAAACCGTTTGTTAATATAAGACCATTCAAGGCTCCCATATAAGATTGCTGTCCTGCATACATTCCATTAAAGTTTCTATTAGCAGTAGTTCCTAGGAAATAGCGAGGTTCTAAGGTAGGTGTAAAATCAGGAGTATCTACAGTCTCGTATACACCTGGGACAATATTTATATATTTTCTATGTACTGTAGCTCCTCTATTGTCTGCTCCTTGAAGAAGAGCAATATTACCATAATTAGAAAATGCAGGAGTTGCATAACTATGAGCAAATTGATTATGATTACCAGTGTACGTAAGATCACCACTGGCTCCATTTGCCACACCCTCATCAGTTGGGTAATGATTAAAGCCTAAGGGCCGATCAAAATAAAGAATTCCTTCATCCCTGGAAAAAGCTGGACTACTACCGCTCACTACAGAGGTATCGGTAACTTCAACATGTTCAATACGCCGTACCTCAGGATTAACTATAGACCGTTTCGCAGTTCTCTCAGGAACATAATATTGGTCATTTGAACCTGTCCTAGCGGGATCCCAATCAAATGCAACTAGGTCACCCCGCTTAAATTTTGACACAGCATTCACATAACATTTCCGATCTCCTGCTAATAATGGAGTACAACTGGATTTAATATTAGCATCAGGTGTGGGGTCATTACCAGTATCATTTCCCCCTGGCCCTCTTAATACATTTATGGTTGGTGTTCTACTAAAGAAGGCAGAGTAAACCACTGTAGGGCTACTAGTTGTATATGCGGAAGCAGGGACAATAAGCTCTGAGTCTGCCCCAGGAGCTACTTCACTAGCAATTGTGAGTTGTGATTGATCAGGTCGTAAGACAGCCATATTTTTCCTCCATAGTCAATACCTACTAATATATTATACTCTAATTTACGTTATTTCCAAGAGAACTGCCCTATTCTCTAATTGAATTCCAATCACTCCTACCCATAAATTTACTTGTTGTTGCGTCTGTTCTGAAAAATTCATGAATCTAATTCGTTGAAAAGATGTCATATCATGCACTTTAAGGTGACAGACACGCCTAATCTCTCGTAATATATTATATAAGCGTTGTCTATCTACTAGTGTATATATCTCTAATTCTACCATATATTGACGATTACCATATTTAAAATTACCAATAGGCTGTTCATCCATTGCTGGATTCCCCGCTCTACCAATAATTTGGTCATTTACATTTAAGTCAGCTCTAAATGGGTCAGGTGAACCATTAGCTCTAGTACCTGTTGCTTCTATAAAGCCTGGTTTCTGACCACCACTAGCAATATAGTTAGTAAAGTCCCAGTTGGTTTCTAAAAGATCTAATACATCACTGACGGGTAACGGTTCAGGAGTCATTAAAATACCTCAAATGCTCTTAACGTATCTAACATTAATTCAACTTCCATTGACCACGATTCAACTCGTTGCAATAGTTGTATTCTGTCTGCACCACTCACTACAAGAGTTCCAAAATCTGCACTTCTTATAACTTCGATTGCTGCTAATTTTCTGGCAGCTTCATGTACAATCCCTGATTCCCTTGCATCAGCATGGATATCACGGCCTGCAAGATAAGAAACTTTAACGGGCATCATAAATTCACCACCACCGAATCTCCATATAGGAGCATTATAGGACATAAATCTGGCTGGTAATAAGAAATATCTGGAAAAGTGAACCATTCCAACTTCCTTTAAGAGGAAGTAATCTTGACCCCTACCAGTATTTTTAGTTTCCCAATCGCCACCATCCCATATATCTAAACTAATAATTTTATAGGGGTCTGGTCTATCTAATTTAAATCCATTAAGATTAAAATCATGGTATTCCTCAGCTACATAAGCTGGTCGCCAAGATTTACGAGTCATATAATCTATACGGGATTCCGCAGCCTGTATAAAGCCTTCAACTGTATCCTTACTAGGAGTTGTTGTAGATGAAAAATCAGTAGCTGGATTCCCAGGAGTACCAACAATATTTCCTAACTGTAGGAAAGTAAACACATCACTAGTACTACAATAGGTAGCCCTAGGACGTTTTTGAATCCTATATAGTTGAGGTGGGGTAGTAACACTTGCAGCCGTTACTTTAATCCAATATTTAGTTTGACTGTTTACAGCCTGTGTACCCCAAGTTTTAAGTTGATTGGCGGGGAACATTTCCACTCCATCTCGTTTAAAATCATATGATAATCCAGCTTTAGGGTCATTAACATCAAAAGTTAAACGGCTTGATGAAGGAGTAAACGTTGTCCACCCATCACTTCCATCAGAAAAGGCCCAAGTTAATGCACCTAAACTACCTGATGAAGCGAGGTCAAATACAGCCATATCAAATTTCTCTGAATCCCCTAGAAAGAGGACATGGCTAGATGTATTCAAAATAGTGACCGCAGTACCTACTGGAGATTGCATCTCCAAAGTTATGTTCGTATGATTACTACCATCAAAACTAAATATTGTATCAAATTCTAAGCCTGCTGATGAAGGCATTGTTTCTCCTTATGAAGCTATTACTTCAGGTGGGTATTGTTCACTCCTCTCTAAACTATCTACATCTACTGTTCCATTTGTGCTTTCTGGTTCATTCTCTTGTTGCTTCCCCCTCAAGTACATAGCTATGCCATTGAGGTTATGAATCTGTTGCATGAGGGTTTCCCTCTGCTGATTCAATTCATTTGCTTGCGCCACTAATTGTTCCAACTGTGTATTTATCTGAGTCAAATCCTGTTCCACATCTATATCTGCCATTGTTCGCCCTCCTTAACTTTTGTTTCCTTATATATTATACTATTTTACTATAGATATTCTATAGTATTATGTACTTCTAACCGCTTTACGCCATAACTGTTTATAAACTCCTGTGAAGCCTTGGGAAATCCTAGCACTAGTAGACCTCACTAAATTGGTGTCCTCTTCTGTCATAGGTTTTAGCTCATGTTGAAAATTATCCCTCTTAAAAGGAATTAGTTGTATTAGTGGGGTTCCCTGTGAAATCACACCTTCAAAGTCTTCTGGGCCTGTCCACACAAATGGAAATGATATGTTGTTAAAATAAGAATCAGTTGCTACAATTGCAGGAATCATTTGAAAGTTAGGATTGCCACCATTAAGTGGAGTAACAAATAATGTCGAGTAGCCTTTCGGGGTTTGGATAAGCCAAGGGTTAGTAAATTTAAAAGAATTCCCTCCCGTTGTCTTCCCTTCTTCCATAAGAGGCATACCCTCCGTCTGTGTTGGGTGATGATCCTCTATATGCCCACTTGAATTAGCAGACGATTGCCACCCAAACTCTAGGGCTAGTTGCCCTGTCTCTTCATCAAAACCAGTATTCACATATATATCACTCCACAAAGGAACTATGTACCCCTGAGTCATTGCATCGAAAAAAGGCATACATGCTTTAATATGCTGAGGGGCATATGGTGGGTCACCTTCCTTTAGAATACTTGCTTGCTTATACCAATCTGGCAAAGCTTTCGCAGCGGGTACAATGGGTGCAATAAAAGCATTCTCTGCTGGATATTTAAAAGTGATTAGTTTCTTATCTTTCCTTAGTTTCATATCTTATACCTCCCTATTAACTGTAAACATTATACCACATTTACCCTTTTAATTCATCTATCTCTGCTTTTAATTCTTTGATTGCTGCTAATAGAATACTTGTGAATCTTCCGTATTCCACAGCCCTGAATTCATTATCAGCAGCATGGCCTTCGTCACCATCAAGCCACTTTGTAATTATTTCAGGAAACTCTGCTTCAATATCTTGAGCAATCATTCCAATTTCTAAGGCCGTGCCATAGCCTTTTGCCCGTTCTTCTGAAACATTAGTAGTGTCCCAATTAAATTTAACTGCTCTAATGTTTGCAAGTTTTGGAAGCACTCCAGTTAATTCAGTAATGTTAGTCTTTAAGCGTTCATCAGAACTTGTTGGGTGGCTGCTACCATGCACAGAACCACCAACGTCTAGTTTATAAGAACTGCTTGGACTATTAGTACCTATTCCTACTGCTGCGTTACAATTTAAGTTTAGATACGCCCCAGTTCCTTGACTATCATATCTAGCATTATTAATTAGTACGAAGTCTTGATAACAATGCATAATTAATTTAGCATGAGTATTAGTAGTATGTGTTGTGTTTCTCATTGTGAATTGATAATAGTTATCATTACTACTTTCTAATAAAATTGCGTTGTCATTTCCAGTTAATACGTGGAGTTTAGCTGCGGGAGAAGTTGTACCAATTCCTACATCCCCAGTAGATTGAATTCTCATCTTCTCCGCTCCAGCTACTACCCAACTCATATATTCGGAATTTGAATTATAATTGGCAACTATCCCAGCCAATTGAGCCTGTGAAGGAGAAGCAAATGTTAAATTCATTTCAGAGTTATCTGGGGCTAATATACTAATACCAGCATGAGTATTAGACTCTACAATCAGCTTGGCATTATATCCAGATGCGCCACCACTAGCTCCTTGTTTAACAGTTAAAACAC
>Ga0310344_10000820_pt1 | contig 24199 bp, 21 predicted proteins | sample HC15DNA20200_MG_FD_203801 | JGI IMG/M metagenome (GOLD analysis project Ga0310344, IMG submission 203801) | Marine microbial communities from station ALOHA, North Pacific Subtropical Gyre - HC15-DNA-20-200_MG | ecosystem: Environmental > Aquatic > Marine > Oceanic | place: Pacific Ocean: North...
TGGAAGATTTGATAAAATCATTCAGATACCATTGCCTGATAAAGAAAGCAGAAAGAGTATTTTGGAGATAAATTGTGAGGATATTCCAATTGCTGATCCTCAAAGTCCTGATAAGATAGATTATGAAAAACTATCAGAAATGACTGATGGTTTAAGCGGTGCAGATGTTGCATCAATAGCAAATACTGCAGTATCATTAGTTGTTCATGAACATCTTGACAATGCACCAGATCCTAAAGCCGTTGAAGAAAAAGCTGCAAAAGCCAAAGTAACTATGAAACACTTTGAAGAAGCAGTCAAGAAGGTTAGAGAGCAAAAAGATTTGAAACTTGGCGAAAAATTAGTAGCCTCATACTACAGGTAGTTTTAATAAAATAACCAATTACTTCTTAGTAAATGGCTGATCTAAAAGGCTACAAAGGTAAATCACTTGAATTCCTGAATAAGAACAACATCCAGATTGGTGATTTAATAAAAATAATTGCAGACCTATCATATACCGGTATTCTAATGCCAAGATATGAGACTAACCAAGATTCACACATCGTTCTAAAACTCAAAAGTGGATACAATATAGGAATTGAATTAGAAAAAATTGAGAAAATTGAAAAGATCTCATCTGCTGAAAAATCTGTAGAAGAAAAAACTGTTAGGAAAACTAATTCTAATTTACCTAAAATTCTATTGTTATCAACTGGAGGTACAATAGCTAGTACAGTGGATTATAGAACAGGTGCGGTAACACCTGCTTTGACAGCAACTGATCTAAATGATGCAGTACCAGAAATTTCAGAGATTGCTAATGTTGACGCAGAAGTGCTTTTTTCTGAATACTCAGAAAATTTACAACCAGAACACTGGATTGAGACTGCTGAAAAAATTAATGGCTTGGTAGATTCAGATTACAAAGGGATTATTATTGCACATGGAACAGATACAATGCATTATAGTTCTGCATTCTTATCATTTGCACTTTCAGGATTTCCAATTCCAATAATACTTGTTGGTTCTCAAAGATCATCAGATAGACCATCATCTGATGCCGCAGTTAATCTCTTAGCAGCAATTAGATTTGCTGTCAATGTAGATACTAATGGAGTTTTCATCGTAATGCATCACAATGATACAGATGATGCTATTGCTTGTCATTTTGGCACAAGAGTTAGAAAAAATCATACTAGTAAAAGAAGTGCATTTGAAACCATAGGGAATAATCCTGCATTCATAATTAATGAAGATAAGATAATGAAAAATGCTGCAAAAGAATTTTTTGCAACAAAACAATATGAACCAAAATTAAAGATTGATACCAAAGTTGCTTTAGTGAAATACCATCCTGGGTATGATCCAAAGCATATCGATGAGCTAATTGAATCTGGCTATAAAGCAATTATTTTTGAAGGTACTGGTCTTGGTCATATTGGAAATACAATGTATGATACTGTAAAAAAGGCAAATGAAAAAGGATTGTTTCTAGGTATGACATCACAGTGTATAGATGGTAGAATCAGAATGACAGTTTATGAAAGTGGTAGAGACCTGATGGAATTAGGTATTACACCATTAGAAGACATAATTCCAGAAGTGGCTCTTGTTAAAGCAATGTGGGCCTTAGGAAACTCTGAAAATATTGATGATATGAAAAAACTAATGCTGCAAAACACTGCATCGGAATTTACAGAATAACGGTGAAACAATGTCAGAATTAGAAATAGATAAAATTGGATTAAAAGTTGGACTTGAAATTCATCAACAATTAGATACAAACAAGAAATTATTTTGTAATTGTAAACCCATTGAAAATACTGAATATACAGAAAAATTTACTAGAAAATTAAGAGCTGCAAAAAGTGAACTTGGAAAAATTGATCCTGCAGCATTGTTTGAGAGTTCAAAATCAAAGACAATTATCTACTATGCAAATCAAAATAGTTCTTGTTTAGTAGAAAAGGATGATGAACCACCACATGATCTGGACGTAAATGCAAAAAAAACTGCATTGTTAATATCTTCTGCATTGAATTCAGAAATTTTTAGTGAAATTCATGTTATGCGTAAAACTGTAATTGATGGTTCAAACACTTCAGGATTTCAAAGGACAATGTTGGTTGCACAAGGAGGGCAAATCATGGTTGATGAAAAAAAAGTTGGTGTTCAATCAATCTGCCTAGAGGAAGATGCTGGAAAACTCATTAAAGATGAAAATAATCAGAGGTTTTTTAGTTTAGATCGATTAGGGGTTCCATTAGTTGAAATTGCATTAGAACCTGTATCTGGTGATCCAGCTTTTGTTAGAAAAATAGCGTTGACGCTTGGACGACTACTTAGAGTTTCAAAAAAAGTTGCAAGAGGAATAGGGACAATTAGACAAGACGTAAATGTTTCAATTGATGGTGGTGGTGTTGTAGAAATCAAAGGTGTCCAACAATTAGAACAACTAGAAAAAATCATTGAATATGAGGCAAAAAGACAGTATGGATTAAAACTAATCTCTGAAAAAATTAATTCCTTAGGTACATATGATGTTGATGAGAATGATGTTTTTACAATTTCTAGTCTACTAGCAAACTGTAATTCAAAAATTATTAAAAAATCACTAGAAAATGAAAACAAGATTAAGGCTATTAGAGTAAAGAAATTTTCTGGTGTTTTTGGATTTGAACCATTTTCTGGGATTAGGCTTGGTAAAGAAATTGGTCAACTAGTTAGATTCTTTGGAATTGGAGGTGTATTTCATTCAGATGAATTACCAAACTATGGAATTGAAAATGACGATATTCAAAAAGTAAGAAAACATTTAGAGTTAGAACAACAAGATGCTTTTTTAATTATCGCAGGAAAAGACCCCACACTTGATTTTGCAGTTACTTCTATAATCAATAGAATAAAAAATGCAAAAAACGGACCGTTAGCAGAAACAAGAGCCGCTACACCAACTAACGAAACAATTTTCCTAAGACCAAGGCCTGGTGCATCAAGAATGTATCCTGAAACAGATATTCCAACCATTAGAGTATCTAACAACGAACTAGATTATGCAAGTTCTATGATTCCCAAATCTTGGGATGAAACAATTTTACAGATTCAAAATAAGTATAAAATTAATCAACAGTTATCAGAACAAATTTTTGATTCTGAATATTTTGAATTATTTGAAAAAATTTGTAACAATGATGAAGCCTCACCAAATTTTGTGGCGTCAGTGTTATGTTCGACAATTACTAATCTTCAGAGAAACAATTTTGATGCTTCTCTTTTGAAAGATAAAGAAATTTTTGATGTTTTTGATTTACTAAATGAAAATAAAATTTCTAAAGAATCAATAGAGATAATCTTTAAGCAAATAATGTCAGGAAAAGCAATATCGGTTTCTGAAGCAATTCAAAATGCATCTATCAAAAATTTGACTGAAGAAGAACTGAGTGAAATTTTAGATAAAATTATTGAGGATAATTTAGATAAAATTGAGCAAGATGGAATGAGGTCAATAAGCTCTCTAATGGGTTTGGCAATGAAACAAGTAAGGGGACAGGTATCAGGAAACCTAGTAAATAATCTACTAGTAGAAAAAATCAAAAAATTATAAAATAATGAACTCGATAAAAAAACAACTGTAAAAGCATAAAGTAATTAGCCTTTGCTTTTGCGTTTTGCTGTTCCTCTACCGGTTACTCTTGATTTACCTTTTGAAGAAGCTCGTGGTTTTGGATCTGGTATACTACTTAGTTTTCTTCGACCAGTTCCTCTTCCTGTTGTTACAGATCTATTACCAGCTGCCTTTTTCTTGGCTGCTTGATATTCTCTATAAGAATCACCAGAAAATGTTGATTTCTTCTTAGTATCTGTAGTTCTCTTTTTTGTTCCTCTACCACTTGTTCTGGTTACTTTTGCCATATGGAAAATATGGCAAACTACATTGTTTTAAAGGTGTCCATAGTGGAAAATTTTATTTTAATGCGGGAAGTGGGATTTGAACCCACGAACTCCTAAGAGATAAGGATCTGAACCTTACACCTTTGACCAGGCTAGGCAACCCCCGCACGATTAGTTCCAGTTCCCAAAATAAGTTCCTTATTAACAAAATACTGAAATTATGGTAATCTAGCATACTTAGAATTGGATATAACAGAGGTTTTTTGTCATAATTGTAAAAAAATTCTTGGAAAATATAACAATGCATATTATTCTGAGACACAAATTGGTGAAGTAGTAAAAACAATTCATGCCTCACATATTAGAGAAGGACATGATTTAGTAATTAGAACTGCAAAAAATAAATAAAATTATTACTCTTCAAATTCTTTTAGAATATTCTTTTGTTGTTTGGATAGTTTTTTAGGAATTTCAACTACAATTCTAACAAATTGATCTCCACGTCTACTTGAATGCAATTTTGGTAGACCTTTACCTCTAATCTTTAAAATCGTGTTTGGTTGTGTACCTTCATCAATTTTCATTTTTTCACTACCATCTAGTGTAGTAACCTGAATTTGTGTACCTAGAGTGGCATCTATCATTGATATCTCTGCATCACAGTAAATATCTATTCCATCTCTTCTAAATTTCGGATGATCATCAACTCTAACGCGAACAATTAGATCTCCGCTTTCACCATCAGGAATTGATTGGCCCTCTCCTTGTACAACATAATCTCCATTATCAATTCCTGGTGGAAGATTAAATGAAATGTGTTTTGTACCTTTGACTTTACCTAATTTACATTTTGTACATGGATTTTCAAACATTTGTCCTTGACCCTGACATTTTCGACATGGTTGAACAGTAACAAACGTAGAAAATCCCATTTTTCTGCTAACTCTAACTTGACCTTGCCCATTACAATCATCACATCTAATTTTTGAAGAACCTGGCTTACATCCAGAACCATCACAGTCAGGACAATCAACATATTTTTGTAAATCAAGCTCAATTTGTTTTCCATGTAATACATCTTCAAGAGTAACTGATGTTTCATGTAGCATGTCTGAACCACGCTGTCTTCCAAAATTACCAAAACCTCCACCACCGAAAAGATTTTCAAATATTGAATCAAAACCACCAGAGCTTCGTCGCCCAAATAGATCATTGAAAATATCATTAAAGTTTCCTCCAGCACCTCTAAAGATATCTTCAGATGAGTATTGTCCGTCTACACCAGCATGACCATGCTGGTCATATAGTTGTCTTTTAGATGTATCAGATAACACAGCATACGCTTCAGAAATTTCTTTGAAATGTTCTTGTGCATCAGAAGATTTGTTTCGGTCAGGATGAAATTTTAAAGCTAATTTTCTATATTGGGATTTAATCTCATCAGCAGATGCTGATTTTGATACTCCTAATACCTCATAATAATCACGTTTTGCACTCATATCTTAATTAGAAAATGTTAGTAATTTAGGAATTTTCAGTTTTCTCGTCTGAAGTTGATTCTGTTTTTTGCTCATTATTAGAATTTTCATTGGAATCTTGCTTGTCATTAGATTGTTGCTCAGTGTTTTCCTGTTCTTGGTTTGTTTGTCCATCAGCCCCAGGTGGAGGTGCCGCATTCTTGTACAATTCAGTAGTAATTTCATTTACTAGAGCTTTTAATGCATCAAGTTTAGTTTTAATCTGTTCGGTATCTTGGCTCAATGAATCTTTAAGTTCCTTTATAGCATCAGTTACTTTGATTCCTTTATCTTGAGGGATCTTATCTTTTAGATCTTCATTGATTAATTTTTCAGTACTGTAAATATAACTCTCAGCTTCATTTTTTACATCAACAGATTCCTTCTTCTTTTTATCTTCTTCAGCAAATTTCTCTGCATCATCTTTCATTTTTTCAACATCAGCATCAGACATTTTTGTAGATGATTCAATGGTTATTTTTGCATCTTTTCCAGTACCAAGATCTTTTGCTGTTACATTTAAAATTCCATTAGCATCAATATCAAATTTAACATTAATCTGTGGTACACCCCTTGGAGCTGGTGGAATATCAGTTAAATTGAAATTCCCTAATGAGACATTATCAGCAACCATAGGTCTTTCTCCTTGTACGACATTGATTGTTACAGCAGTTTGACTATCAGCTGCAGTTGTGAATGTTTTATCTTTAGAAGTAGGTATTGTAGTGTTTCTTTCTATAATTGGTTCTCTAACTCCGCCTAGAGTTTCAATTCCCAATGTCAATGGTGTAACATCTAGTAATACAATATCACTTGTAACATCACCTGCAATAATTCCAGCCTGAACTGCAGCACCAAATGCAACTGCTTCCATTGGATCAACTCCAGATTCAGGTTCTTGGCCTACTACATTACCAACAAACTTTCTTACAATTGGCATTCTTGTAGGTCCTCCAACTAAGACAATTTTTGTAATATCTGTTTGAGAAATTTTTGCGTCTTCCATAGCCTTATCAATTGAAGACTTACATCTTTCAACAATTGGATTCACAAGATCTTCTAGTTTAGCTCTTGTTAGTTTTACTTCTAGATTTTTTGAACCAGATGAATCTTGTGCAATGAATGGTAAATTAATTTCAGTCTCCATAACTGTTGATAACTCAATTTTCGCTTTTTCAGCACCTTCTTTCACTCTAGTCATAGCAGTACTATCGCTTGAGAGATCTATACCATCTTTTTTCCTAAATTCATCAACTACATAATCAATGATAGCTTTATCCATATCAGAACCTCCCAGTTGTGTGTCACCAGAAGTACTCATTACTTCGAAAACTCCACCACCCATTTCCATAATTGTCACATCAAGTGTTCCACCACCAAAGTCAAAAACTAAAATTTTCATATCTTCTTTGCTTTTATCAATACCAAATGCTAACGATGCAGCTGTTGGTTCATTGATAATTCTTACTACTTCTAGACCAGCAATTGTTCCTGCATCTTTAGTTGCCTGTCTCTGATTATCATCAAAATATGCTGGTACTGTGATAACTGCTTTGTTAATAGTGTCTCCCGTAAATGATTCAGCATCACGCTTAATCTTTTGAAGAATGAATGCTGAAATCTGCTGTGGTTTGTAATCTTTTCCTTGAATTTTATACAAAAAGTCTGTTCCCATCTTTCTTTTTGCTTCTCTAATAGTATTATCAGGATTAGTTACTGCTTGTCGTCTAGCTGGTTCCCCAACTAACAGATCACCATCTTTTGAAAAAGCAACAATCGAAGGAAATGCTTTTCCAGCTACTGTTGTACCTTCTGCTGCAGGAATAAGAACAGGTTTCCCACCTTGTATGACTGAAGCAGCAGAGTTGCTTGTTCCTAAATCAATTCCAATAATTTTTTCAGCCATATCTTACATCATCACTTTTTTTTTGATACAATTACTTTCGATGGTCTAATTACCTCTAATAACGAAATATATCCTTTTGCCACCTCATGAGTGATTGTACCATCATCTAATGAATCATCTACTACAGTAGAAACTGCTTCATGTAGTTTTGGATCAAAAATTTCACCGATAGCATCAATTGGTTTAATATTATTTTCAGCCAAAAGTATCTCCATATTTTTTATAATACCATCTAGGCCCTCAGTATTCACCTCATCATTTGTTAGAGCCATTTTTGCACGTACAAAATCTTCATAAATTGTAATAAAATTAAGCATCAATTGATTTGTTTTTTGTAAAACTTTTTGATGAATTTCAGTTTGGCTGCGTTTTTCCAAATTTTGATAATCAGCTAATGCTCTTTGGAGATTATCCTCACAGGTAGAAAGTTTTTGTTTATATTCTTGAATTAAAGGAAATAAATTTGTAGCAAAATCATTTTCTAGTTCTTTCTGAATATCTGATTTCTCTTCCTTCTCATTTTCATTTGTGTTAGTTTTATCTTCTGACATATTTTTCATAAAATTTTGGTACTATTATTTTTATTGTGATAGTTCACACAAGGGATTCGCTTTGATTACTATAAGTTCATTGTCTTTATTATTTTTTTGAATATATTCATAATCAGATTTTGAACATGCAACAACAATAGTTGTTTTTTCATTTTCATAGAAATCAAATGGAGCTTCTAGAGATTCTACATCACCAATATAATCTTGTAGTTTTGTTATAAGCATTTGAAGTATCTCAATTTTATCTCCTTTCATTTGGTGTTGATCTAATGTCCATAAAAGTAGAATTTTTGTTCTACTTGCTTTTAGATCATTTTTCTTTAGAACTAATCTAATTTCATCTATGAGTCTTTTGATGTAGCTATCTATTCCCTTGATACTACCATTAATTATGTACATCAGTGTATTTACACCCTCAAATGATAGACTTAAAGATCGGAGATCAAAAAGACCATTAATCATATCATCTAAGAAAATTTTACCTAATTCGTTGTTAGTTAGATCTGATTTTGAAACTTTATCTTTTGCAAATTTACAAATCTCTAGAATGCTTGTTAGTACTGAGAATTGTTTTAGTATATTTATTGCATGAAAATATTCAGCTGATGGAATGCCAATAAATTCTAGTTTTTTTTCATTAGATAATAATTCTATTAGTTTTTCATTAGGCTTAGTATTAGTAGTACCTACATAATTTGGTAATTCATTGTCTATAGGTAATGGATAATAATAGTAAGATGTGTTTTTTCCAACCTTGTTTCCAGTAACGTGTTCTAACAATGACATATTTTCAGTATTTCCGCCAAATCCAGTACCCAGACAATAAACTAATGAGCTACCTTTTTTCATATTAGAAACTGCCTCTTTGAACTTTGAGGTAATTTCAATTTTGATGTCTTGGCCAGTTTTTCGTAATATTGGTACAAAAAATAGAAATTGAGCCTTTGAAATTGCAACGTCAATTGGTGCCATTGACAATAATGGTTCATCATCTTTGATTGATTGCACAGATGGATATGTTTCAGCTATATCTTTCTTAATGGATATTGCTGAAGGAGTCGATTCATCAATAATTTGTACATCGGCCCCATTTAGAGCCATTTTACATGCAATATTGTAACCTTCTGTACTAAGACCAAAAACTACAACTTTTGTAACCATATAACCAATATTGTTAGTATCAAGACCAAGAAATACTTACCGTAGATGAATTGCTAGTTGTAATTTTAAAAGACGATTTTTAACTTGAAATTGATGAAAAACTAGATTATAGTTATAAAATATTATTAAAGGAAAAAAATCAGATTTTATTGTGAAGCCCGGTAGTGTAGCGGCAAGCATAGGGGCCCTTGGAGCCTTTGACCTCGGTTCGAGTCCGGGCCGGGCTATTTTACTTTCAAAAATCTAATTTTGTTAGTAATTTTGTTGCAATAACAAACAAGATTGATGCTAAAACAATTAGAAAAACCATTTCCATAATTACAAAATCAGTGATCTGACCAAATATTCCAGCTCTTACAATATCAACAAGATATGAAAGCGGATTAATATAAAATGCAGTTGCAAGTGGTTCAGGTGCACCTTTTGCAGGATAAAATGCAGTACTTGCAAATGCAAAAAATAAAAAGACTGTGTTAATAATTACGTTAAATCCTTCACTTGAACGTAATCTTGTTGAGATAATAGAGGCAATTGATCCAAATAAAATTGCACCAACAACTGAAGCAAAAATTAGCAAAGGAATAGTAACAATCGAAAAGTCAACTGATTCAAAAAATACAGGATAACCAACGACTGTGATTAAACCGGCACTAACTAAACCAATTATTCCAATTGTAACAATGTTACTTAATATGTAATCAGAACGCGTGTATGGACCAGACATAATTTGTTCAAACATACCATGTCTTCGATCATTCCAGATAATTATTCCAGAAATTAAGGTACTGTTCATTATGTTGAATCCTATCATACCAGATGCTAGAAATGCAGGATAGCTCAAATCTTTAGTTCCAAATGGAACAATTTCAATCAAGGCAGTGTATGCATACCCTGCAACAAAAATATAGATTAATGGAAATAAAATTTGCCAGATTATAAAACCTGGATTAATAGAAATTGTTAGATTTCTATAAACTAATCTAATTAATGGGTTCATTAGAATCACTCACAACTTTAAGAAATATTTCTTCCAAATTTGTAGGAATTGCAGAAAGATCATTAATTGTAATATTATTTTGATTTAAAATTTTCAAAATGTTCATCAATACAACTTCTGAATTAGATGAGTTGATGGTTATCGTTGGTTCAGGTTCAAGTTCAATTTTACAGTCTGGAATATCTGAAAGCAAGTCAGTTAATGAAAGAGAAGTTTCTGTTAGATTGATTTTGATAGTTTTTTCATGACCAAATCTATTTTTAAGTTCATTTGGTGAATCAACAGCTAGAATTTTTCCTTTATTTATGATTGCAATATTATCACAAAGATATTCTGCTTCAGAAAGTACATGTGTTGTATAGAATATAGTCAAACCAGTTTTTTGAACTTGTTTTTTAAGAAAATCAAGTAATTCTCTTCTTGCACTAGGATCTAAACCTACAGTTGGTTCATCTAGAAATAATAATTCCATATCATGCATAAACTCTCGTGCTACCTGAACCCTTCTTCGTTGACCAATAGATAGATCGTCATTTTTCTTTTTCCGTATATCCTGTAGACCAAATGAAGTGAGTAATTCCTCGGTTCTTTTTTTCCTAGTTTTTTTGTCAACATCCCACATCATTCCGTATTTGTCTAATGCATTTTCAACAGATAATGTCATTTCATAGCTAGGTTGTTGTAAAACAACACCAATTTTTCGTCTGATTTCTAATGGAGATTTGGCTGCATCAATTCCTAAAACAGATAATTTTCCTTTTGTAGGGGGCATTAGAGTGGTTAGAAGTTTGATTACAGTGGATTTTCCAGCACCATTTGGACCTAGAAATCCAAAAACTTGACCAGATTTAATTTCAAGATCAATACCATCTACTGCTAACGATGAACCGTATTTCTTTGTTAGATCTGTAGTTTCAATACAAAGCACAATAGATCTTTAACGAAACTACTAATGTATTTAATGATAATTTTATTAATAATCTAGTTATCATAACTATGAATTGTCTAAATTTGAAGAACATTTATCGAAACTATTAGATTCAGTTCCTGAATTATCAAGATCCGTTATAGAAGAGAAAATCAAAGAAAAAAAAGACAAGATAGGTGCAGGTTATCTTACTGATGAAGGAGCTTTGTTTCTTGTTGCTGGTGACTTAGGAATATCCTTAGAAGAATCACAAAAAACAGAAATTGAATTAAAGGATATCTATGTTGGAGCAAAAGAAGTTACAGTAGAATCACGAGTAATGAACATTTCACCTACAAAACAATTTACAAAAAAAGACGGTACACCATTTTTATTGAGAACTATGACAGTTTATGATTCTGATTCAAGAGTTAGTGTAAAGCTTTGGGATGAAAAAGCAAATTTGCCTGGAATTGAAAATCTCAAACCTGGAGATTTAGTAAGAATAATCAAAGCATATGTAAAATCTGATTTAACTGGATTACCTACAATAAACCTAGGCTCTGGTTCATCAATTGAAGCAGTAAAATCAGATAGTAGTATACCCTCACTTGATTCAATCACTGTAGATGCCAGTACTGCTAAAGAAGATCAAAAGGATCTTGTAATCTCTGGTACAATTAACGGCATAATTAATCTGATGGAGTTTACAAATTCCAGAGGTCAACCATCAAAAGCACTAAAATTTCGAATTAAAGGACAAAATGAAAACAATCTGAATGTTGTGCTTTGGGGAAAAGATGAAACAATACTTCCAAAAATGATTACCCCAAATGCAAAAGTAAGATTACTGGGAGTCAAAACAAAATCAGGAAACCAAGGATTAGAGATTCATGGAAATGATGCAACTATAGTTGAAATTGAAGGTAGTGAAGAAATAGAACCAATAGTTGTAAGAATTGTTTCAATTGGAAACTCGAGTTCTAATGAAAAAGTAACTTTAGGAATAGATAAATCAAAAAACTTGTTTAGAATAACTGATGTTTCTAATCAGCTAGAAAATGTGATTAAAGATGACATTTTGGAATGTATGCCGTCAAAAGTTTTTGGTAATATTATTAGATTAGATCAGGATTCTTTCATCAGAAAAATTGAGGATGATCAAATGCCAAATATTTCCAATTTAAGAACAAAAGTTTCAGAAATAAAAGAAGGAAGTGAATATTGTATTGAAGCAATAATTCTAAAAGCTCCTGAAAAACGCGAAATACAAACAAAGAATGGTGAATCTATTTTATTATCTGAAATGTTTGTAGAAGATGATAGTGGACAAATTTGGATTAAAGGGTGGAGAGACCAAGCCAATCTTTTGGATAGTTTTTCTTTGGGAGATATTATCTCAGTATTAGGAGTTAATGCGAAGGCAGGTCTAGAAGGAAGAATAGAATTGTTTCTAAAACCATATTCAAAAATTATCAAGAAAAACTAAGAATCCCAAAAACCTCTGTTAAGTGCATATTTTCTTTCTTCTGCGATAATCTGTTTGTATAAATAATCTTCTTCATCGATCATATCTCGTAAAATTCTTCCTTGGGCGTCTGGACCTATACCATATCCTGATAAAACAGTTAATGCAGTTTTACCATATTCTTGTAGTAAAGAAGCTTTTTTCCAAGCCTTATCGTATTTATGCTGTTCTTCTTGAGAAAGTTTTTTTCCAGCATGATTTTTTTTAATGATTTTCTGTAAATCAAAATCTGAAAAATATGTAGCTGTAATCTGTTTACCATTACAATATTTACATTTCAATGGACAAGGAATTGTATCGGGTGTAACAAGCATCTGCCATATTCCACATCTAGCGCAAACAAGTCTATGTTGAGTTTTGGCTAGACGTTTTTTTACTAGATCGAGAATACTTTTATCAATATTTACTGGTGATGGATAATTTTTAGTAGTGTTATCCAAGATTGGTTCAGAAAGTGTTGAAAAGTTGTTACTAACTCTCCATACAATATCAATTTCTTTCTTCTTTATTTTTTGTAATATAGATTCGGTTCTTGAAAGATCAAACCTATCATGAAATAATTCCCTAATAGCTTCTTTTACTATTGGTGTATCTACATATCTTTCAGAAATATAACGAGCTTGTCTGAAATCATATACTGCCCCACGTTCAACAATACCAAATTGTTTTGCGACACACCAGGTTTTCCAAATCATATCATTAGTATCTTTCAAGGCTGTTGACATTATATCATGAATATCAAAATTACTTGTTAATTCATTAATTAGATCTTTTTCTGAAATTCTTTTTTTAGATGATAGACAAATACGATATGCGTCAGATTTTGTAATAACAGGAGATGCCAGTGTGGATTCTAATAATGACGCCAATATCATTCCTATTGTTGAATTAATTTTTGTACCAAAACATGCATGTAATACAACTTCATCCTCAGTGTGAACTGATTCAATAACAATCGTTTTTTCATCTGGAATTATATCAAAATTTAATTCTGAAATTATTTTATTAGAAAATTTCATTAAACCCTTTCTAGCTTTTGTTCTAAGTTGTCCAACCTTATTTGCTGTTGCGTAATCAACTGGTATGTTTTCACCCTCCCAATATGGAACTTTACTCTTTCCAAGGAATGGTTCAACGTTAACTTTTAATGATTTTTGATCAACATTTAGAATGCTCCATTGTGAACCACGTAAAACAAAAATATTTCCTGATTCACCATAACTACCAACAAATCGTTGGTCAAGAGTCCCAAGCCATTTTTTGCTAGTTATGTCAATTACTTTGTATTTTAAAATATCCGGAATTGTTGAAATATTTTGGAAATAATACCTAAATGATCTTCCTTTAATCCTAAAAGACATTTTTTCTGTATCAAAAGATATGAGAGACTGTGAATCTAGTATGTTCAAAACGTTCGAAAATTCTTCTATTGTTAAATTCCTAAATGGGTAGGCTTGTTTTACTATTTTAAAGCCAGTTTCCACTGATACATCACCCAACTGCTTTGTCATTCCAACTAAATGGTGAGCAAGCACATCAAATGAAAGATCATGAATTTTTTGTTCTTCAATTGAGGATTCATCAATTCTTTGTATTATGGCGTTTGTCTCAAATTCATCATCTGCATGATTTGTGATGATTAGACCTTTTGCAGATGAATCTCTATTATGTTTACTTCTACCAATTCTCTGCATAAATTTGGAAACTTGTCTTGGTGATCCATAGTGAATAACTAATTCAACTGAGCCAATATCTAATCCGAGCTCAAGTGATGATGTACATACTACAATGCCTGGTCTACCATCACGAAGAATAGTTTCAGTTTCTTCTCTAACTTGTCTGGAAAGTGATCCATGATGAAGATCTATATTCATTTTGGTCCTTTCTTTTAATACTGAAGCAAGTGTTTCTGATTCACCACGAGAGTTTGTGAATAAAAGTACTGGTGAATTAATTTTCATTTCCTTGATATAGCCAATAACTCCATCAGCAACCTCATGTATTCCTCCATTCACGAATTTTACATCAACATCATACTTGCGAACTGAATCATCAATTATTATTTCACATTTTCTATTATTTCCCACAAGAAATTTTGATGCATCACTGATATTACCAATTGTGGCTGATAAACCAACACGGTGAATTTCTTTTCGAGAATTTAATTGTAGACGTTCTAAACTTATAGACAACTGTGAACCTCTTTCACTGCTAAGTAGTTCATGTAATTCGTCAATAACAATCCATTCTAAATCAGATAACGCATTCAAATCTTTTTTCTGGGATAATAAAACAACAAGTGTCTCCGGCGTAGTAATTAAAATATCAGGGGGGAAATCTCTAATTTGTTTTCTTTCTCTTTGTGATGTATCTCCATGGCGAATTTTTAATTTTAAATCATTATTCTTAGCATATTTTTCAATTCTTCTAGAAACATCCCGATTTAATGCACGTAATGGTGTAACATATAGTGCTTTGATTTTGTTCGGTAATTTGGTTTTTTTTATATGCTCAAAAATTGGTATTGTTGCACACTCTGTTTTTCCAGAACCCGTAGGAGCGATAACTAATGAATTATACTTTTGAATAATTCTTGGTGATGCTTTCTTTTGGATATCAGTAAGATTGCTAAAACCAAATGTTTGAAACTTTTCAACAATTAATGAATTAATGAGTTTAATTGTTTTCTCATTATAATTTACTGTAGACATAACCATTACGCCATAATCTGATTTTTACTCATTAAATAGATTAAGATTGTTCAATCATTCCAGATGGTCCAAGATTATAAAAAAATTGTTGTTTATCTATGAAAGGATGATTTACTTCTCCTTGATAATGATTTTTAATTTTTTCAAGCTTAATTTGTTGATGAACAAAATTTTTCATTACATAATCTAATTTTTCATATTCGACATCTGGTTTTTTTAATATTTGATTTGTTATAACTATAGGAATTTGTCTTTCCAATCCAATTGATGAAAGATTATGCATGTATGTCATGAAATTAGTATATTTCTCTATGAATTGTTCTTTTTTAGAATATTCAAATGAAAATAAATCTGCAATATTATCCACAATTATAAGAGAAAGATCTTTGAAATCTTTGATTTTTTCTAGCAGCCTAATTTGTTCTGTAGTATTTGTAACTCTAGCAATTTTTAGATTATCAAGTAATGAATCCTCCATGTTTCTATTTTTTATGATCTCAAGTATTCGTTCTGGTCTAAATTCACCAGTAGTATCAATAAATAAAACATCAAGCTTCTGCTTTAATGGTTCTAATGATATTTGCAATGCAAGTTGTGTCTTTCCAGTTCCATTCTCTCCAAGAATATCAGTAATTATTGCATTTCTAATACCACCACCAAGAATATCATCTAATTTTTTTAATTGAGTACTAATCATCAAAATATTTAGAATATGCAATAATAAAGGATCTCGTATAATTCTATAAGCAAGACTTTATATTCTCAACAAAATCGATCCAACTCAAGTGAAAAATTAGTGTCACAAACAACTGCTGCAAAAAGACCATTAACAACTCTGCAAAAAAATGTAAAAAAGCAGGTAATTGTTAGATTAAAAAATGAAGTAGAGTATAAAGGAAAAATGAGTAATGTTGATTCTTATATGAATTTGATAATGACTGAAGCAGAAGAGCTTCACGATGGTAAAACTGTTGGAAAGTTTGCAAGGGCGATACTAAGAGGCAATAATGTACTTTTCATCAAATTAGAAGACGAAATCTAATTTTTTGAATATATATGAATAAGAACTATATTTTTACATCTGAATCGGTTACCGAAGGACATCCAGACAAGGTTTGTGACAAAGTTTCTGATGCAATTTTAGATGAATTTCTAAGAGGTGATCCTGATTCTAGAGTTGCAGTTGAAACTTTGACAACAACTGGATTTGTTGGTGTTGCTGGTGAAGTTACATCAAAAGCTAGTTTTGATATTGAACAATTAATTAGAAAAACAATTTCAGAGATTGGATATAATGATCCTGAACTAAAATTTGATTCAAACTCCTGTGAAGTTATGGTTAAGCTTGGTTCTCAAAGTCCTGACATATCACAAGGTGTGACAGCCAATGAAAATAAAGAGCAAGGAGCTGGTGACCAAGGTTTGATGTTTGGTTATGCGTCAAATGAAACAGAAGAATTAATGCCATTGCCTATACTTTTGGCACAAAAATTAACAAAAAGGCTGACTGACGTCAGAAAGAATGGACAGTTATCATGGGTTAGACCAGATGGTAAATCACAAGTTTCAATTAGATATGAGGATGATAAGCCAAAAGAAATAGAAGCTGTTGTTATATCTACACAACATTCTCCTGATATCTCACAAGAAGAAATAACCAAGCAAATTATTGAGCATGTTATAAAACCAACTTGTGGTCAATTTTGGAATGATTCTATAAAAATACATGTTAACCCTACAGGAAGATTTGAGATAGGTGGACCTCATGGTGATGCAGGTTTGACTGGCAGAAAAATTATTGTTGATACATATGGTGGAATGGGCAGACATGGTGGTGGTGCATTCTCAGGAAAAGACCCATCAAAAGTAGATAGATCTGCATGTTACATGTGTAGATATGTTGCAAAAAATATTGTTGCTGCTGGGTTATCTGATAGATGTGAAGTACAGGTAGCTTATGCAATAGGTGTAGCAAAGCCAGTTTCATTAATGGTTAATACTTTTGGGACAAACAAAATTTCAGAAGATGAGATTGAAAAATTGGTTAACAAACATTTTGATATGAGACCTGCAGAAATTGTGAAGCATCTTGACTTGAAAAAACCAATTTATCAGAAAACAGCTGCATACGGTCATTTTGGAAGAAATGAACCTGAATTTACATGGGAAAAAACAGACAAAGCTGACATATTAAAAAAAGATGCTAAACTCTAGATGCCAATAATTTTTGAAAATTCTAATTTTGATATCTTTCTAAGCCTTTCATGATTTCCTTCAAAATTTCCTAATAAGATATTTAGATCTTCAATTCCATAAACAAAATTTTTTTCAGTTAATGCATAAACAAATGCTTTCTTTAAAGGAATCTTCTCTATTTCTGAATTAGATTTTAGTGCAGAATTTTTTACAAATTGACTAAATGAAATTTTTTCTGGTCCAACAAGATCAATAATTTTTTTTGCAAATTTTTTAGAATGTAAAGCAAGATGCACAACATGACATACATCATTTATAGAAATAGGTTGTATAACATATTGCCCAGAACCTGGAATAAGAATCTTCTTCTTTCTAATTTGTTTCTTAAAATTTCTAGTTAGATAATCATCTTTACCAATAATGTATGATGGTCTGAATATTGTATAGTTTAATCCTGATTTTATAATTAATCTCTCAGCTTTAAATTTTGAAATAAAATATTTGGAAGTAGATTTACTTGAAACACCAAGACCACTAAAATAAATAATTTTTTTAATCTTTGATTTTCTACAAATATCAATAGCTCTTTTTGTTAGTTCTACATTTACTTTTTCAAAGATCTCATCTTTTGTTTCATTTCCCAATCCCACTAAATGTATAAAACAAAAACAGTTTGTAAGTAATGGTAATTTTCTTTGTTGTATAGATGAACGAAGTACCGGTGTACACTTAATTTTATTCTGAATAAGGAATTTTTGGAGATTTTTTCCAACAAAACCGGTTATGCCGGAAATAGCAACAGATTGTTTCAAAGATATACTCATGCAGAAATACTAGAACATTTAATTTTAAACATATTCAAATTGAATCCTATGAGTACTTTAGACGTAAATGAGTGCTATAAGATCCTAGGGGTTGATAGTAGGTCAACGCCTAAAGAAATCAAACAGGCATATAGAAAATTATCATTAAAATTTCATCCAGATAGAAATCCAGAATTTGACGATGGAAAGAAATTCAAAGAAATTTCCGATGCATATCAATTTTTAAAAAGTAATCGCAAAAAAATATTCGAAAAACAGGAAAGAACTGCTGAACAGGGACACTCTGATTTTTGGAAGTATCAAGGGGAAAAGATGGGTGATGATATGAGGTTTAATTATGAAAATTTTTCAAAAGCAAAACAAGAGTTTGGTGGAGATTTTAATGAGGAAACTCATAATAAAGAAAAACCAATATCACAAAAATCAACTCATTTCATTCTTTATGGTGGTTTAGCTATAGTTGCAATCTGGATAATAGTTTTTGAGATTATACAGCCCTAACAAAAGTTATTACATTAAAGAGAAAAATTGCAACGTGGATGCAGGAAAAAAACCTAAGGGAAAATTACGTACAGGTTTTACTACTGGAACTTGTGCAACAGCATCATCAAAGGCTGCTATTCTAGCAATTATCAACCAAAAAACTATCAGTGATGTGGATGTCCTGTTACCAAAACAAGATAAGATAAATATCAAAATTAATAGTTGTGAGTTTACAAACGAAGATGCAAAATGTTCTGTAATTAAGGATGGGGGTGATGATCCTGATGTTACACATGGTGCTGAAATTTTTGTTCATCTTTCATTGACAAATAGCATTGGTTCTATTGAGATAGATGGTGGTGAAGGAGTTGGTAGAGTAACAAAACCTGGATTGGGTTTAGAAATTGGTACTGCAGCAATAAACCCAACTCCTAAAAAAATGATTTTAGAAAACATGCAAGAAGTTGGTGAAGAAATATTGAAACAAAATGGAATAAAAATTACTGTGTCAGTTCCAACAGGTAAGGAGTTAGCTAAGAAAACTGACAATCCTCGTATAGGAATATTGAATGGAATTTCAATACTTGGTACTAGTGGAATTGTAATTCCTTACTCAACAGCATCATTTGCAGCAGCAATAAGACAACAAATTGATGTTGTATCATCAATGAACGATGAGGAAGTTGTTTTAACAACAGGCGGTAGAAGTGAAGACTTTGCAAGAGAAATTATCAAACTGCCAGATCATTCATTCATTCAGATGGGAGATTTTTCAGGATATACAATACAGCAATGTGCAAAGAAGAGTTTGAAGAAAGCATACGTTGCAGGGTTTATTGGAAAATTAGCAAAGATGGCTGCAGGTGTTAAACAAACCCATGTTAAAGGTGGAAAAGTAGACATGAAGTTTCTTTCAGAGCTTGCAAAAAGATGTAATGCAAATTCAGAAACAATTAGAAAAATTCTAGGTGCAAATACGGCTAGAAATGTTCAGGAGATCATTATTGAGGATAATGTGGATGGTTTTTTTGATGAGATCACAAAAGAAACATGTAATCAAATGAGACAACATTCGGAAGAAAAAATTCCAGTGGAGGTAATATTGTTTGATTTTGATGGAAAAGTGTTATCCAGAGACAAAAAAGAGTAAGGAATTTAATTAAACTAAACAAATTTTTAGTATGGAAAAAGTTGCAGTTCTTGCCATAACCAAAAATGGTATTGAGATGGGTTTGTCATTAAAGAAATCATTTCCAGATTGGCAGATCTTTGCCCCATCAAAATTTTCTGATGGTAATGATATGATAAAATGGTATGATGTATCTACATCAATAAAAATAGTTGATTTGTTCAAATCTAATAATGCATTAATTTGTCTCTTCTCTTTAGGGGCAGTAATCAGACTAATCGCTCCACATATCAAAGATAAAAAAACAGATCCTGCTGTAATTGTAATTGATGATAAAGCACAATTTGTCATTAGTGTCTTATCTGGACATTTAGGTGGTGCAAATAAACTATCAAATGAAATTGCAGAAAAAATAGGATCCACACCAGTAATTACTACTGCAGCTGATGTTAACAAAACAATTGCAGTTGACTTGATTGGAAGAGAATTTGGATGGGAGATTGATGATGATTCAACTGTAACCAAAGTCAGTGCATATATGGTAAATAAAGAAAAAATTGGAGTCTTTCAGAACTCTGGTCCAAAAAGTTGGTGGAAAGATAAATTACCAGAAAATGTTTCTTTGTATGATGATTTTGATGATTTGAATAATTCTAATTCAAAGGGATTTTTAATAATTTCAGATCAAATATTTGATGATAAAATATTAGAAAATTCAGTTATTTACAGACCAAAAACACTAGTAGTTGGTGTGGGTCTACATTGGGACACATCAAAAGAGACAATTAAAAATGGTCTTGAATCTTGCCTTCAAAACTACAATCTTAGCAGTAAATCTATAGCTAGGTTTGTATCCATTAAGAAAGAAAAAGATGTTGTAGGTTTGATTGAATTGGGTAAAGAGATGAACATTCCAATAGAGTATATCGATAGAGAAGAACTAGCAACCATCAATACACCTAATCCTTCAAAAACAGTACAATCGTTTGAAGGAACGCCTAGTGTTTCAGAAGCTGCTGCAATAAAATCATCAGAAGGAACATTAATTGTTGAGAAACAAAAATTCCCACCTAATCTTACTATAGCAATTGCGAGGATACAAGATTGAAACGCGGATTAATGTTAATTGACAGAGGTAGTAGAGAAAGAGAGGCTGAAGAAGAGCTAGAAACAATATGTGAAAAAGTCAAGGAAAAAGGAAATTATGATTTTACAGAATTTTGTTTTCTTGAAGTTGTTCCACCATTCATTGAAGATGGAATGGAAAAGTGTTTGAAGAAAAATGTTGATGAAATGACAATTGTGCCATATTTTCTATATCCAGGAAAAAAAGTAAAAATTGCAGTAGCAGATGCAATGAAATACCAAAAAGATACCAAAATCAAATTCCTTGTCTCAAAACCAATGACTATGCATAAAAAATTAGTAGAATTAGTTGACAACAGAATAGTCTCGGCATTAAAAGAAAATGAAATTTCATTACCCAAAGACAAAGTGGATGTTTTGATTATTGGGCACGGAAGTATGGATCCAAATGCGGGAATTTCGATTAATTATATCGTAGATGAATTAAGACAAACCTACAAGAATGTTGATCGATGTTATCTTGAGATTGAAGAACCAAATATTGAACAAGGTATAGAAAGTTGCCAACAGAATAACCCTGAAGTGTTAGTGATAGTATTTTATTTTCTACATGAGGGTGCACATGTAAAAATTGATGTAAATAATGATTTGAAACCGGCACTAGAGAAATCAAATCTAAAAAAAACTTGTATTACAAAACATCTTGGAGCTGATGAAAAAATGATTGATCTAATTATAGAAAGAGCAAAGGAAGTAGAAGATGCAAACTAGGAAGGGGCAATCTATTGAGGATGAAAGCATGCAGATCATTGAAAATGAGATTGGCTCTCATCCATACAATGAACAAGAATGGCCAATAGTTAGACGCATAATTCATTCTACGGCTGATTTTGATTTTGCACGTGATAACAAAATAATTTTTCATAAAAATTCTGTACAAAGTGGTTTAGATGCACTAAAGAATGGATGTAACATCATTGTTGATGTTAACGGAATAATTGGATTGATGAACAAACAAAATCCAAAAGATTTTGATAATAATGTAATTTGTAATATTTCAGAATCATCTCTTATTGAGGCAGCTAAAAAAGAGAATAAAACAAGAGCACAGATGTCAATGCGTATAGCTAAAGAAGACATGAATGGCGGAATTGTTGTCATAGGAAACGCACCTACTGCGTTACTAGAGGTCATGGAAATGATAAGAGAGGGAATAACAAAACCAGCACTAGTAATTGGAATTCCTGTGGGATTTGTTTCTGCTGTTGAATCAAAAGAAGAGTTAGCCAAAATGGATATCCCATTTATTACAAATCAAGGACGCAAAGGTGGAAGTCCATGTGCATCAGCAATTGTAAATGCACTATACAAATTACTAAGACAAGGAAACTAACTAATATTTTTAATTATGTTTGATGCAAATTTGGCACTATCAAAATAAAGATGACCATAAGATGCAACCACATTATACTCTGAAAGACCATCTCTTTTTGATGAAATTCCTTCGCCAATCTTAAGATCGTAAAGAAATCTAGCATCTTTTGCAATTCCATGTATCTTTGAATAATGAAATTCATGTGCACGAAATTTTCTTGGAGAAGAAATTAAACAGTTTGAGTTAATTTTACCTTCTGTGTAATTTAATGTCATTTTTTTGGTCATTTCAGTTTCGGCATCAAACAAACCTATCATTTTGTATTTTTGATTTTGATAACTAATTGAATTAGTAAGATACATCAATCCACCACATTCGGCATATATTGGAATATCATCTTCTGCAGCTTGTTTAATAGATTTCTTCATAGTAGTGTTTTGACTTAATTTCTTACCTAAAATCTCTGGAAACCCACCGCCTATGTATATACAATCACAAGTAGGAATTTTTTTGTCAGATATTGGACTAAAGAATTTGATTTTTGCACCTTCACGTCGTAATGCATCAATGTTATCATGATAATAGAAATTAAATGAACTGTCAAGTGCTATTGCAATCGAAGTTTTTGCTTTCTTGAATTTTTGTGGCTTAGTTTTTGGTAATTGTTGTACATTGTTACAGATCTCAGTAATCTTTTCAAAATTAAGATAGTTTGATATTTCTTTTGCAGTTTGTTTGATTCTTTTCTGAAGTTGTTTTTGTTCTTTTATTGGAATTAATCCTAGATGTCTTGATTCTAAAATGTTTTCCGAGTTTTTAGGAATTGAGCCTATTATGGGAATGTTAAGATTTTCTAATGCATGACGGCATAATGTATCATGTTTTTTACTTCCAATTTTGTTTAATATTATGCCTGAGATTCTGGAGTTTTTGTGAAATTTTGTAAATCCTAATGCAGTTGCTGCAATTGATCTAGATGTCTTACTTGCATCAAGAATCAAAATTGCAGGAGATTTTAATAAAGTAGCAACATGATGCGTGCTTGCATGGTTTGTTTTTCCACCAAAGCCATCATAATAACCCATAACACCTTCTACAATTGAAATATCAGATGTTGAGCTTTTAACAAAACTTTTGATAAGTTCATTTTTTCCCATCAACCAAACGTCTAGATTCTTTGTTTCATTATTTGATATGGAACTTAGATATGACGGATCAATGTAATCAGGTCCAACTTTGAATGGCTGTATTGTATATCCCCTTTTTTTCAAACCATAAATTATTGCACTTGTAATTGATGTTTTTCCGACACCACTTGTCGAACCAGCAATTACTAATCTTGGAATTCTCAATTCAATTACTTGATTAGTTTTTTATTTAAATTGATTTCATATGCTTTATTACAATCGTTATAATCTATTATATTCAATTCATGTCCGAAAAAGGCTTTGTAATTGTATACACTGGTGGTGGAAAAGGAAAAACAACTGCTGCATTGGGTTTAGCGCTAAGAGCAGTAGGATATAACCATAAAGTTTGCATGATTCAATTTATCAAGGGTTCCTGGCACTATGGGGAAATAGATTCGGCTAAACGATTGGAACCTGAATTGGAATTAATTGCAGTAGGTAAAGGATTTGTAGGAATAATAGATGATAAAAGTCCGCGTGAAGATCATGAAAAAATTGCTGAAGAAGCAATAAAAATTTGTAAAGAAAAAATCAGTTCAAAAAAATTTGATGTTGTAATTCTGGATGAAATTAACTATGCTGTTGATTTAGGTTTGATACAAACTGAACATATAATTGAATTAATAAAAATGAAACCCGATAATTTGGATTTGGTATTAACTGGAAATCATGCTAAACAAGAAGTAATAGATCTTGCTGATTTGGTTACAGAAATGAAAGAAATCAAACATCCCTTCAAGTCTGGTATAAAAGCAAAAAAGGGAA
>Ga0310344_10000821_pt1 | contig 24185 bp, 20 predicted proteins | sample HC15DNA20200_MG_FD_203801 | JGI IMG/M metagenome (GOLD analysis project Ga0310344, IMG submission 203801) | Marine microbial communities from station ALOHA, North Pacific Subtropical Gyre - HC15-DNA-20-200_MG | ecosystem: Environmental > Aquatic > Marine > Oceanic | place: Pacific Ocean: North...
CCAGAATCGGAAGCTGAAAATGTTTTGTTAGATTCAGAAGAAAATATTATTGAAATTAAAAAAAATATTAAAAATGAAAAAATGAAAATTGGTGAATTTCTAGGAATAATGAAAGTTACTAATCAAGGGTCTGAAATATTTGTAAAAAAATATGAGGATATATCAGAAAAACATGAAGGAAATTTTCATAATGCTTCTTCAATTTCAAAAGCATATCTTACAGATATGCTACAGGAATTAATTGATTCAAAGATAAACATTGAACCAGTTTTTGTGGAAGGAAAATGGTGCGAAATAGACACCATGCAAGATTTGAAAATTGCTGAAGAGTTGTTTAATAATTAATCTCGTGTTTTAATTAATTGAGTAAGATTTTTCCATAAACTATCTTGAATTTTTTCTCCTGTATCAATTAGGTTTCTGTTTTCATGAGGATCCTGTTCAAGATTGTATAATTCCTTTGTATCATCATGTTCATTAAAAATTAATTTCCATTTGGAGGTACGAATTGATTTTACATTTGGTTCTTTTGGAGGAACTTTATCATGTAGAGGATTTCCTGTTTCAGAAAATGCAAAACTTTCAGGAATAGATGAACCGTTAATCAGTGGCAATAATGAAACACCATCTAAATCACCGGAATTATTGTCCAAAGGAATTTTTAATACATCTAAAATGGTTGGTAAGAAATCTATTGTTCTAGTTTGTTGTTTAATTTCAGTTGAGGGCAGATCTTTGGAAAGAAAATACGTGAAGGTTCTCAGCGTATAATCATAACAAAAAGCACCATAAGCATGTTCACCAAATTTTTCGCCAGTACTTACACCATGATCAGACATGATAAGAATTAGAGAGTTTTCATCTAGCGATAATTTTTTGATTTCATTTAAAATGGATTCTAAATAAATTTCAGCTTTATTGAATAATTTCGAATATCTGCTTTTATTCAATTCAACATTTTCAAAAAATTCTTCACTATGGTTATGATATACATCTAAAACTTCTTTTTTTATTCCAGTGTGAATATTACTGAAATGGAGATAAACAAAAAAGTTTTTTTCATTAGAAAGTTTTTTCATTTGATGCAATAATGAAATATGCTTTGATGTAAGATCGTCTTTTTCTTCATCATGAATATGAAATTCATCAAATCCTTGTTTTGGAACGATTAATTTGTTGATAACATCTGCATGAGTATAGAAATTATGTTCATGTAGATATTCAGTCAGAGTCTTAAATTGATTTTTTTTAAATTTGTAAGTTGACCAGTAACTATTTGTTCCAGTTCTACTTCCATAACAACCGCTAAAAACCGCGTGCATTGCAGCAATTGTGTGTGGTCCATAAGTAATTGATTGAGATAAAAAGACGGATTTTGATTTAATATTTGAAAATATTTCGGATTTTGACGCATAGTCCAATCTTCCACCATCAATCATAATAATAATAAGATTTTTTTTCATTCTAAGTTCATCAATTCATTTTTTTCCTTTAGTATCAAACCATTGCATAGTTTCAGAAATTGCGCGCTCTGCATTCTTTTTTCCAACAATAGATAATTCTCTCTGAGATTCTCCAGCTACTTTTCCTCCAATTCTTAAAACAAGTAATTTACCTAAACCACTAAAATTGTGAGAAATGAATGGTTTGATGTATAGAGAATCTCCAGGTTGAATTTCTTCATTATGTTTTTTTCCTTGAATTATCCAGTTTATGGTAATAGATGAGGTTCCAATATTGTATACATATTGGTGCAGTCCAGATTTAAGATCTAATTCTTCATTATTATTTTTAAGAATGCTTATTTCAAATGCTTTTGAGAAAGGTAAACTAGTAGATGAAGCGAGTTCACGAAATTCGTAAGATTTAGTATCTTCAGGATAAACCCATTTTGGTTCGTCATTTTTATTTTTGATCACAACTTTATCTTCGATTTTATCATTTGGAATTAAATCACGAATGTTAATAGTTAATGCACTAGCAATTTTTTCATATTGAGAAAATGTTGGTAGGGATTCACCACTCTCAAATTTTTCAATATCTTCTATCGATATTGAGGTTCTTCTTGATAATTCATTAATTGAAAAATTTGCAGAATCTCTATGAAAAACTAACAATGATGCACTGGAGTTTTCTTTTGATGAGAAATCAAGTGCAAATTCAGAACCTAATCCTGAAAGGGAAGAAAGTTCTTGTTGTGGCTCTCCAGTTAATTTTCCACCATATGTTAAAGCAAGGATAAGACCGTTAGGATTTCCATCACCACGTGTTGCAAAAGTATGAGGAATAAATGGAGTGATATACATGGAATCACCAGTATTCATCACTGCAGTACATTTTTTTCCAGATTCATCTCTATAATAGAAATTTACATTTCCAATGAAATATGTGAATTGGTGTAAGAAATGTCCATTGTTCCATTGTAGTTTGGAATTTTCAGGATCATTATCATTAACATAACATAATTCTTCAATCCATTCAGGTCTAAACGGTGCAATTTTACTCATTGCCGTATCTCTATATTCATAGTACGGTTTTCCAGCACGTTCCATAACACGTTTAGATTTTTCAGAGTTTTGAGCAGTCATAATTTTAATTCCTTGAGGACAATCATCTTCGATAATAAAGAAATCTCTCTTATTAACAGGCCAAATTTTTGTAGCACGTTCTATGATTTCATAAGACAAATCTGATTTTCCTTCAATAATTGCAGTAATTGTTTCCAACGAAATACCTAATTCTTCTGCTGCATCTTCAGGACGTCTCTTAATATCATTAAGAATTCCTAGAAAATTTGATCCAGACTTTAGCCTTGAAAAATCATCAGAAAGCGTTGTATCCAGCATAATGAAATTTTATGATAGTGTTAATTATAATTTGTTGTTTTTTGATTAGAGTATAATGTTGAAATTAGAAAAAATGATCACCGCTAACGGAACCAGAAGGATGAAAGGTGAAATAAAATCCTTGAATATGAGGATTGTCAGCAGTTGCAGTCATCCATCCATTTGTTTTGAAGAATTTTTTTAATTCTTTATCATCTTCTAAAGATAATTTGAATTCTTGATATGGCTCTAAAGAAATACTTCTCGAAATAGATTCGGAGTCATTTTCATGATAAAAATTTAATGAAATCTTAGCAGGTTTTGAATAGCTCTTATTATTTGAAAAATTTGCTAATGAGATTATGCATGAGCCATTTTTGAATAAAGGAGACCAGTGAAATGAGCCAGGTTTTTTTTCTATATTTGGATTTCCTAGATTAGAGTTAAAACAGATATTGCAAGGCAGTTTTGATTTAATTTCAGAATTTCCTACATTTAATCCAAATTTTATTCTTGTAGGAATTTTTTTCTCATAAAACTTTGTGATAACTCTTGCACATGAAATTTCATTTCGTGGTAAATTGAGTTTTGTTATTAATTCTTTGAATTTAATTTTGATTAATTTGGAATCGTGACTCTTAACTTTTTGAAATTCTGGATCTTCAAATAATTTTTTTCCATTAATTGAATAAATTTCAAGATGTAAAACATATTCAGATGGTGAAAAATTTGGATATATGACTAAATCTGTAAACTGATTATTATTCAAAAATAGTGGAAAATATACTGATGAATCATAAAAATTTTCATCTATTCGATTCCAGAAATCAGTATCACTAGTACAAGACGAGCAATCATAGTAAGAATGAGTGAAGCTTACAGAAGGAAATGAATTTTGTATATTTCCAACTAACAATCTAGGATAAAATCCCTCAAAGTTATGTTTCAAAGAAATTGAACCAGAAAGATTTCCTAATAATTGATTTAGATTTGGGATAAAATCTTTTAGAAAAATAAATTTAGTTTCATATGGTTTAATCTCATCTAATTGAAATGAGCCAGAAAATTTTTCGGAATTAGAATTTGTAATAATATATTCAATTTTCCCACATTGATTTAAAATAGGACCGTTTACAAATGATAAGAAACTATTCAAATCATCATTAGAATAAATGTCAAATCCTGTTTCAGGTACGGAGATTTGTTCATTTTCACGAAGATCTTCAAAATCATTGTAAATTCTACCTAAAGTATGAACACATGTGTTAAATTCATCATTATAATATTCAAGAACCAATGCAGGATAAGGAAAAACCATATCTTGTGTTGTAAAAAATTCAGTTTCTATTGAACCAATAAAATTTTCATCTTTAGAAATTTGAATATCATCTAATAATGAATTTAAGATAATTGAGAAAGCTTGAACAGATGAAATTATTTTAGATTTTCGATATAAAGTGTTACCAATCTGATCTCTCAGAGTAATTAGCAGATGAACTTCAGGAATTTTTCTTTTGATTAACCAATATCCAAGAAAGTTTATTCTAGAAGTATAATTTTCATTTCTAACTACTGGAAAAACTGCAGAACTTCTCAGAATTGGTTTTCTTGTATTATCAATTTTTTCACCAAATTCTTTTCTGGAACTCAGATGACTGTAATAGCTTTTCATATTTTTGATTTAATTTTAAGATATTTAAAAGGAATTGATATTTTCTTAGTTCTATTTGAATTAGAAAAATGATTTTATTGACGATTCAAAGGGAGATTTTGCAACACCTTTCTCGGTAATTATTCCAGCAATAAGTTCTGGAGGGGTCATATCAAATGCAGGATTTATTACATCAATTCCATCAGGTGCTGTTTTTTTATCACCAATACCAGTAACTTCTGTACCTTTTCTTTGCTCAATAATTACATCTTCAGGATTGCTTTTCATATCAAAAGTTGAAAGTGGGGCTGCAACGTAAAAAGGAATATTATGTTGTTTTGCCATTGTTGCAACTTGATAAGTTCCAATTTTATTAAAAACATGTCCAGTTCTAAGAATTCTATCAGCACCGACAACGATTTTATCCACAAGACCATTTGCCATTGAATAGCCAACTGCCGTATCTGGAATAAGACTCACATCTATACCATCATGTTTTAATTCAAATGCAGTTAATCTTGAACCTTGTTGAATTGGTCGAGTTTCAGTAGCAATTACTTTAATATTTTTACCACTATCTTTCGTTGCACGAATAACTCCCAAAGCAGTACCATAACCAACAGTAGCCAATGCACCAGCATTACAATGAGTCATTATGGTATCATTATCATTAAATAATTCAGAGCCATTTTTTCCCATTGTCATATTAATTTGAATATCATCATTTGCCATTTTTTTAGCATATTCAATAACATTAGTTCTTATTTCTTCTACAGTATTTGCATTATTTGCAACTTCCATAATTTTATTTAATCCCCATCCAAGATTCACCGCAGTAGGTCTTGTTTCAAATAGAATTTTTTTAGCATTTTCCAAATAAGATATTAATTCACTCTTTTCAGTTGCTTTACACTGTAATGATGCTAATGCAAGACCAAATGCTCCAGAAACACCAATAGCAGGTGCACCTCTAATTACCAATGTTCTAATTGCATCTGCAACTTGGTTATAATCAGTATAAGTAACATATTCAAGAATAGTTGGTAATTTTGTTTGATCAATCATTATTACGGTATTATCTTTCCATTCAATGGTTTTTAATGACATATGATTTTCTAAAAATCTGGGAATATATTATTTATTAAACTGAGTATGATTGAGTCCTTAGTATTTTATTAGATAAGATTCAACGAGTCCATATGAATATAGATGAAATTAAGAAATTTGACCCACAAAAAATGTACGAGGTGTATGATAATTGGGCAATATTAGCTAGAGATGCATATGAAAAAGAATTACCGAAAATACACTTTGAGGATATTGATCATATAGTTTTAGCAGGAATGGGCGGTTCTGGTGCTATCGGAGACATCATTGAAGCCATATTATCTCGAGAAAATTTTCATGTTTCAACAGTGAAAGGATACTTGTTACCAAAGACAGTTGATAGTAAAACTTTGGTAATAGCAATAAGCATATCTGGAAATACTAAAGAGACATTATCAATTTTAGATTACAGTTCAAATTCTGATGCTAAATTTATCGCGATTTCATCAGGAGGAGAAATGGTAAAAAAATGTAAGGACTATTCAATTCCACATTATAATATTTCAATGAATCATTCTCCAAGAGCATCATTTGGAATTTTTTTATATTCAATTCTAAATATGCTTGACGAGGCATTACCAATACAAAAAGGAGAAGTTGCAGAATCGCTGGAAAAAATGAAGAATATGCAAGAAAAGATTAACTCAAAAAATCTTGGGAATGATAATTCAGCATTAAATTTAGCAAAAAAAATTAATTCAAATCCATTGATCTATTTTCCGGATGGATTAAAAGCAGCTGCAATTAGATTCAAGAATTCATTACAAGAAAATACAAAAATTCATGCAAGTATAGAAGATATTATAGAAGCATCACATAATTCAATCTCTACATGGGAAAATCAAAGTGATTTTAAACCAATTTTATTACAAGGTGCAGACGATTATACAAAAACAAAAGAAAGATGGAATATTATTAAAGAATATTTCAATATGAAAAAAATTGACTATGAGGAAGTTCACTCAGTAGAGGGAAATATAATTTCAAAGCTCGTATGCTTGATTTATTTATTAGATTATACAACAATTTATCTAGCAATATTATCTAAGATAGACCCATCACCAGTCACAGCTATAGATTTTATCAAAAGTAAGTTGTAAAATCTTAAGTATAATTCATCAGTTAGGTTTTATATCTAAATTATGAAGAACAAATTATGAAATGTACAATAGGAATTCCTGCTTTTAATGAAGAGAAAAATATTGCAGGAATTATTACAAAACTTAAAAAAATTACTAATTCAATTATTGTTTGTGATGATGGTTCGGATGATTTAACAAAAGAAATTGCAGAGAATTTGGGGGCGACTGTTATTTCACATACAAAAAACCTAGGATATGGAGCAGCAATAAGATCATTATTCTTGAAGGCGAAAGAAATTGAGCCGGATGTATTTATCACATTTGATGCAGACGGTCAACACAGAATAGAAGATATTAATTCAATAATGGAACCCATATCTGAAAACAAAGCAGATGTTGTTATTGGTTCAAGATTTTTAGAAAAGAAATCTGATGAAATGCCTGGTTATAGAAAATTTGGTATAAAAGCAATTACTAGTGTGACAAATACATCGATTAATGAAAAATTGACTGATTCTCAAAGTGGGTTTAGAGCTTATTCTAAGAAAACATTGGAACAAATTACTCCAACTGAAGAAGGTATGGGAGTATCAACAGAGATTTTGATAAAATGCAGTAAAATGAAATTAAAAATTTCAGAAATAGCTATCACAGTGAATTACAAAGGAGATACATCAACACATGATCCCATATCACATGGAACATCTGTTATCTTAAGTACACTAAAATTCATTTCTATTCATAATCCATTAAAATTCTATGGAATACCTGGAATAATTTTTTTAGGAATTGGACTAGGATTTATTGGATGGACAATTCAAATTTATTCCACACATCAACAAATCATTACTAATGTTTCACTCATAGGAATTGGGAGTGTTGTTTTAGGAGCAGTGTTGTTAATGACTTCTGTCATTCTATTTTCAATCGTAACGGTTGTAAAAGAAAAATGAAGAGAAAATATATTAATTAGACGAAACATATGAATGAAATAATTATTATAATTACAATAGGTCTACTGATTTTTATAATAAATGAAGTATTTATTAGAAATAAAATTTTGAAAGCAAATAAAATTTTTCAATGGATGATAGTTGCAAAAGATGAAAGACCAAATTTTTCTAAAAATGGCTTGCAGAAATTTTTTCAACATGGATATGATTCAGAATTAGGTTGGGTTAGAAAACCACTAACCGAACATGAAGAAATAGGGAAAAATGGAAAAACGATATGGCATATAGATAAGAATGGTGCTAGAAATAATCCAATTATAGGATTCAAAGAGGGAAAAATTTCATGCTATGGTGATTCATTTACATTTGCTAGGCAAGTTAATGATAACGAGACATGGAATTATTATTTATCTGAATTAACAAAAACAAATATTCAAAATTTTGGAGTAGGGAATTACGGAATAGATCAATCTTTATTACGATTGAAAAGAGAAATTAAAAAATATCCATCAGACATGGTAATTTTAGGAGTAGTTCCAGATACTATTAGTAGAATTTTGAGCGTATGGAAGCACTATTATGAATATGGAAATACATTTGGATTTAAACCAAGATTTGAAATTATAGATGGCAAACTAACATTAATAAAAAATTTAATTGATTCTAAAGAGAAATTTTTAGATTATGAAAAATTTTTAAAAGAAATTCAGAATAATGATTTTTTTTATAAAGAGAAATTTCTTAAAGAGATAATTAAATTTCCATATTCAATATCAATATTAAAAAATTTTAGTAGAAATTTAAGAATTTTACAAAAATTAGATAAAATTAAAAAAAATGAATCTAGTAAAAAATTAATTGCTCAGAACTTTGAAGCAATGAAAATTATCATGGCAAGAAATCTAGAATGGAGAATAAAATTATTCAAAGATGAAAATGTATCTAAATTATTGAAGGAGATTATTCAAGAATATGTAAGAGTTTCTCAAAAAGAAAATTTCAAGGCAATTTTTGTATTCTTACCTCAGAAAGATGATATAATTTTTATCAAAAATAATTATCATTTTTATAATAAATTTGTAGAAGAAATTAGAAAAATAGATCATTTAGTTGTTTTAGATATTACAAATAAAATTTTGAAAGAAAAAAAAATAGACGAATTATTTTCAGAAGAAACTGAATATGGAGGACACTATTCAAAATATGGAAATGAGATTATAGCAAAAATGATCTATGATGAAATGAGAACAAAAGTGGAATTCAATCCAAATGAATTGTACAAAACTGATAAAAATGACTAATATTTCATCAAAAATCAACTTGAACGAAAATTTGGAGACTATTAAACGACCAAATTTTTTTTATGTCGGTCATACTAGATCGGGTACGACATCATTAAAAGAAGAATTAGACCAACATCCAGAAATTTATTTCTATTATCCAAAATCATGGAAAAAACCTAATGGGCCATTTGGTTTTGAATCAAGTTTTGAAAGTGAAGAGGAATTTTTAGAGGAGTTTAGAGGAGTAACTGAAAAAAGAATTGGTCAAAAGCGAGGAGATTATCTTTCATGTCCTTGGGCAGCAGAGAAAATTAAGAAATTTTCTCCTAATGCAAAGATCATAATGACTTTGAGAAATCCAATTGATGTAATGTATTCATTACACTCCACTATGCTTTATCGAGAGACAGTTGAAGATATCATAGATTTTGAACAAGCGTTAAAAATGGAAAAAGAAAGAAAAGAAAAATATGGTTATAATGTAATTCCAAAAAAATATCATCCACATATGCTTTATAGAGAAACTGTGAGATACCCAAAACAAGTTGAAAGATATTTCAAACTTTTTGGTAAAAACAATGTAAAAGTAATAATTTTTGAAGAATATATAAAAAATAAATCATCAACTCTACAAGAAATTTTCAAGTTTTTAGATGTAGATGATAGTTTTGAAATAAAAAGTGTGAAAACAAATGCAGGTAGAAAATATCGAAATAGAACCCTACATTCAGCAGTAATGAATAATAAATTTGGAATTAGAGGAGTATTGAGAAATATTCCTGGTATAGCAAATGCATATAGAAAAATTAACAATAGTGAATCTAAACGAATTCCACTAAATCCATTATTAAAAAAATCACTCCAAGAAAACATTAGAGAAGAAGTTGACGAATTAAGTGGGATGATAGGAAAAGATCTCAGTTTTTGGTATAAAAATTAAGAAAAAAATTCATTATTAATTTTTCAGTATTTTTTTTCTCCACGATATTATGGACAAATAAACCGCACTTCCAGTCATTCCAAATACATATGAATATGCGATTCCAATCTCTGATGAAAATTGAAATGAAATTAAAATTCCAATCACCATAATAAAAATTGAAATTATGTGACCAATTGGAACATGAAAATTTTTCTCTTGTGCCAAAAAGGAGGACATCAGCATTAGAGTAATTGCTCGTGGAATTGGTGCAAAGCATAAGACTGGAATAAGTAATACTGTTTCAGTGAATTCAGGAAGAAAAATTGGAAGTAACTGTGGAAGAATTAATGCTCCAGCAAGACTTACAATTACAGATGACAGTATTGTGATCCCCTTAATTTTTAATGTAGAATTACCACGTGAATCTTCACTTAATGTATATTTTACAACCAATGATGGTAAAATGTACATTAATCCAATAATTTGAAGTGCTAAAAAATAATTCCCAAGAAGAGATAGTCCAAATAAAGGGACTGTAAGAAGCTCATCTATATGATTTCTAGTGGTAGATACTAGATTAGACATATAATTCGAAAAAATTATTTTTTTCTTTTGTTTTATAATTTCAAAATTTGGTTTTTCTTTTTTTAGAATTTTTACCAAATGTTTAATAAAAATAAAATTGGACAATGCAAATCCAATTAAAATTCCCTCAAAACCAATAGTGTAGAATAACACTAATGATAATGAAACAAATAATATTTTTTGTAAAATGTAAATTTTGCTATGTTTGGAAAATAATTTTTTCCCAAGTAATTCAACTAAATATAGATTCATTATACTAGTAGCGATAACTAATAATGACAAACCAATATCATCGAACATAAAGAATAAGGTTATTGCTCCAACAAGACTAGTAATTATTGAAATAAAGTATAGAGATGATTCAATTTTTAGTCCTTTGGAAACATACACTTGCATTGTAAAAGGACCACCAAAGCTTGCTGCTACTGAAGTAATACCCATTATAGCTAGAAAATAACTTAATTGACCATAATTTTCGGTTCCTAAAATCCCTGCTAGAAATAACCAAAATACGGATGTAATTGCACCACCAATAACATTTCCTGTACCAATAGTTAAAATTCCAGAAAAAGCCTTGTTATTTTTTAATCCATCTCCAAACAATTAATCACCAAAAAAATTTTTGTTTTCTAGAATTTAACTGAAATGACTCAATCATAAATTATCATAGTCTTGTAATGAACCTTTTTTACAAAAAATATTAATATCTTCTAATTTTGAATTAGGATATTTTTTCAACAAATCATCACTCGTTACAAGATTAATTTTATTATTTGCGCCATCAATCTCAAAAATATTGTAACCCTTATTGGTTAGTAATTTAAGATGACTGTCTGGTTCAAATCCATGAGTTTTAATCGCATTTGGCCACCATTCTTGTTGAATTTTCATATCAATATTTTTGTCTAATAATGATTTCATTCCTTGAATCACTCGTGGTTCAGCTCCTGAAATATCCATTTTTAGAAAATTAATTTTATCTTTAAAATCAGTAAAATAATCATCCAAAGTTATTGATTCAATTTCAACAGCATTTTTAATCATTGATGAATCAGTAAAATTTTCAGGTTTAAACAAAAAATTTTCAGTACTAGTACGTCCAGTCATGTATAAAGTAAGTTTTCCATTTTTATCAGAAACTGCTTTATTATGACATACAACATTTTTGTATCCATTCACATCAACATTTTTTTTTAATATTTCAAAATTTGTTGGAGAAGCCTCAAATGCAAAAACTTTTCCTTCTGGACCAACAAGTTTCGCAAATAATACAGTATAATATCCAATATGAGCACCAATGTCTATTACAACATCTCCTTTCTTTATCTCATTTTTTACTAAATTAATTATAGTTTTTTCATGAGGAACTCCAGAAGACAACAATAAAGAATCATTTTCATCAAGAAAAATTTTGTTACCATCAATTTCAACAAATTCAGGATGTAAATTACTATTCATATAACGAGATGTTTTTCTTACTATTCGATATTTTGATATATTTGAACCAATGAATAATTTTAAAATTTTTGTATAAATTGAAAAAAGTATTCCTTTCATAATATTTTCAAATATAGCTTATATAATAAGAACGCTCTATGATTTTGAATATTATGATAAATTGTAAATAAAATTTATAATCTAATTTTTAATTATTTTAATGTGAAACAAAAAAACATTTTGATTATTATTTTAGATTCAATAAGAGCTGACAAATTTTTTGGCAAAAATAAAGCATCAAAAATACCAAATATAGAAAAATTAATCGAAAAGGGGGTATATTTTGAAAATACCACATCACCATCAGACGGGACATTATTAGGATGGGCAGGAATATTCACAGGTCAATATCCATTTAGAACAGGAATTACTATAGGTGGTTTTTCTAAAATAAACAAGAATATTCCAACGATATTTGACCTGTTAAAAGAAGAATACAATTTTTATGGGCATTTGCCTGAAGTGGCTTCAAAAATTGGTTTATTTCCAAAATTTGAAAACAAAAATGTTTTTTTTAATAAATATACAAATTTTGAAGATGGATTAGGAGAAGAGATTATTTCTGAATTTTCAAATCTTAAATCTCCTTGGTGTTATATTTTACATTCATACGATATGCATTTTCCAATTAAATTAGCAGAAAAATTTGATCAAGAAAAGTATGGTAAAACAAAATATGATCGAGTTATGGCATCAATAGATCATTGGCTCGGAAGAATTTTAGACTCTGTAAATTTAGATGAAACATTATTAATAATTACGGCCGATCATGGAACTCATATCAATGAATTATTAATTGATGATGAATCACTTGATATTGAAAAAGATCAAATGTTAAATTCTGTTGCACCAAAAATTGGAAAAATTATTCCTGAAAAATTATTACCTTTAAAGAGTAAAGTATTTTTTGCACTAGAAAAAAAGAGGAAAAAACAAAAAGAAAAAAATATTTCTAATCTAAATTTAGAACCACATGAAGTTAGACAAGTAATGTTTCAAAGAGGAGATCTTGATAAATTTCTATATGATGAAAATGTTCATGTTCCATTACTTTTTGTGGACTCAGAATTACCTAAAAATATTAAAATTAACAAGTTAGCAAGAGCTATTGACATATCACCAACGATATTAGATCTTATTAATTCAGATCATAAGTTTGAAAAAAGTGATGGAAGTTCATTAATGCAAGAAATTCATGGAGATACCGTTGATGAAAAATTTGGATTTATAGAAAACACACCATTAATTCAGAAAAAAGCGAATTTAGTAATTGGAATAAGAACAAAAAAATACAAATATTTTCGAGACAGTGAAGATCCATCTCAGCGGGTGTACTTATTTGACTTAGAAATAGATGAATTTGAAGAAAATAATATTGCAGATTCACGACCAGATATTGTAGAAAAAATGGAAAAATATATTTCAAAAATTAACTATAAAATAAGTTCAGATTCCATAATTCCAGATAAAAAAGAAACAAAAATTATCAAGAATGAATTAAAAAAACTAGGATACGACTAAATTAGAAATTTAATTTATATTCTAACTATAAAATCTGAATTTAATTGAAACCTAACATAATTTTCATCTTATTAGACGGTGCAAGATGGGATAGAATTACGAAATCAAATGAATTTCAAGAAATTTGTAAAGAAGGAACGCTTTTGAATAATGTTTCAACTGCAATGCCATATACTATTGGATCAATAAATGTCACATTTTCAGGTCTTTATGGAAAAGAAAATGGCATTGATGGATATTACAAAATGTTAAGACTAAAAAAAACAATAAAGAATTTTCCTGAAATCTTTCAATCACAAGGATATTTTACAGGTTGTGATGTTTTAACTGATAAAATTATTCCAGATAGAGGTTTTGATATACATCAAGTTCATGATGAATATAATGACGATTTATTTCAAAGACACCCAGAATTTATTAAAAAATGTCTTAAAAATGCACAAGAAAAACCATTATTTCTTTTTCTGTATTTCTCAAAAATTCATACTAATACAGTATCAGAAGTTTTAAAAAAATATGAATGGAATGATAAGAAATTTTATGAAAATAAAGAAGAAAATTTAGAGCGATATGATTCAGGATTTAAGGATGCAGGAAAATATTCAAAATTTATTTTGAATGAATTAAAAAAAAATAATTTAAAAGAAAATACTATTGTAATATTTTTTTCAGATCATGGAACAGGTATTGGTGAGAGATTTGGAGAAAGAAATTATGGATCCTTTACTTACGAAGAAACCATAAGAACATTTTATCTTTTCATAGGAGATGGTATTCAAAAAAATCGTCAATCAGATTCACTCAGAGCAACAATAGATATTTTTCCAACATTAATGAATTTATGTAATTTTGATTTGGAATTTGAAAGACCGGGAAGTAGTTTTGTAGATTATTTACTAAATAAAGAAAATGATTTGGAACAAAAATCTTTTACATTTTCAGAAACAGGTGCATTACATGGACCATACCCTTCACCAGATATTTCAAACGTTTTTGCAATCAAGACACCTAAGTATAAGATGATGTATTCAAAAGCTCAAAAAGAATGGCAATTTTTTGATTTACAAAATGATTCAATGGAAAAAAATAATATTTTTACGGGAAAGACAAATATCGAATTGGAATTAAAAAAAGAATTAGAAAATTGGTTGAATAGAGAATAAAAATATCATATGATTTTATTTGATTTGAGATGTTGCTCTAAGCGTTTTTTATATAATTTTATGGTTTCAGAATTATTTTCATAAATATTATTTGATTCATTCGGATCAGAATTCAAATCATAAAATTCCCAAGTGTTTGGAGTTTGATTGAATATTATTTTTTTGGAATTGAATTTATAACAAAAAACATTGTGTTTTTCTGGTGAAGGGTATGGGCCATAAAGACCACCCGTTTCAGAAAAAATCTCTCTCTCATTTTTATTAGAATTATTCATTAAAGAAAACAAATTTTCACCGTCCAATTCTAATTCAGGATTAGAAGAGATGTTTGCTAGATCTAAAATTGTAGGAAATATGTCAATTGTTCGACATGGATCATTAATTAATTGTTTTTCTCTTCCAGGTATTTTCATAACACAGAAAACATTTATCGTGTAATCATAACAAAAAACACCATAAAATTTTTCACCCTTTTTTTCACCTAGACTTGTTCCATGATCTGCAAAGAGAATTAGAATGGTGTTATCATAAATTTTTTCTTGTTTTAATGTTTGAATTATAGTTTTTATGTAATCATCACAATATGGTAAATAAGAATTGAATCTATCATCATTTTCTTTGATATTATCAAAATATTTATCATCATTAGATTCCTGATCATATTTTTGTATAACAGCATCAACTAGGTGTTTGTGTGTTTCAGTATAATGTAAAAATAAGAAAAATTTTTTCTTGGATGCTAGATTTGAAATAATTTTTGAATGTCTTTCTTTGAAATTAACAGTTTTTTCATCAAAAATATTTTTTTCGTCAAAACCTTTTGATGGAATTACAGAATCATCAATAATATCGTAACTAGTAAAATATCCATTATTTTGTAAGAGTTCAGGAAAGGTGATTACTTCGTTTTTAAATTTAAAAATATTGTAATAACCATTAACACCATGTTTAGACGGATACAAACCAGAGAAAACAGAATGTAATGAAGCAAATGTATATGGTGCCACAGTATTCATGTTGGCAAAATAAATTGAATTATTTTTTAATTCTTCAAGATTTTTGCATAAATTAATTTTATCTTTCCGAAAACCATCAATATTAATCAAAATTATATTATAATCTTTAGAATTCAACTATTTTATTAGAAAAAAATTATTATTAAATTGATTGAATGATTATGATGTATAAGGATTGAAGAATTTTGAAATTGTTTCATTTTCAAACATTTTTTGGTATTTTAAATAATCATTGTAAGAATCTAATTCCAACCAACCATTGTTAATTGGAATAGCACGAATTTTGTATCCTTCATCTATCATTCCCTGAAGTAGATCTGTCATGTATGATTTTTCAAATGAAATATCTGTTTTGAGATAATTTTTTCCATTTTCCGCATAAGATTTACATTTATCATAAAATGATTTCAAAACTTCACTTCCAGTATTTTGGAATTTCATTAATCCAATATATTGACCTTGAATTTCACTAATATTTTCTATTTTTTGACCAATACTCAAAATATTATTTTCTGAATCAATTGAAAGACTTTCAAGATCAGATATAGGATCATCAAGACGTGAACTCCAATAATCCTTCCAGTTTTTGTCTATAATTAATGAAATATCATCATTATTTTTTATTAATTTTTCAAGTACAGATTCTTCATAAATTATATCACCATACGAAATAATTGTCGAATCAGAAATTTTATCTCTTGCACAAAATAATGTTTCAATCATGTTAGTAGTTTCATAGTTTTTATTTTCATAAAAATTGATATTTGGAAAAGTGATTTGTTCCTGTAAATATCCCTTGACAATGGAAATATCATTAATTTTTAATTTTTGGAAAATATCTAATTGCCAATTCAATAAGCTTTTTCCAAATAATTCAACTAAACATTTTGGTTGATTATTTGTTAATGGTTTTAATCTATTTCCTTGTCCAGCAGCTAAAATTATTGCATTCATTTTACATTAAATATATCAGATATAATTTTTTCATCAAATGATTTTTGTTCACGTTCAGGATGCCACATTACGCCAATTATGGGTAATTCTTTATGAATAAACGCTTCAACAGTATCATCAGTTTTTGAAAGTGCAACTGGATTTAAAATTTTAGCTAGAGAACTAGAAGGAATTATGTTTCGATGAAAAGAATTGACTGTAATTTCTGAAGAATTAATTAATTTTGAAAATGAATTATGCTCAACTTGAACTAGATGGTTATTTCCAACATGATCATCATTATTCAAAATTTTATTGCTACCTCCAAAAAATTCATTTAATACTTGCATCCCTCGACAAACACCAAGTACTGGAATATTTTTTTTCATTGCAAAATTAATTAATTTTTTTTCTGTTTCATCACGAATTGGAAATTGTCCAATATTATCACCACCAGATAAAATTATTCCATCTAATTTCATTTGTTCTAAAAATGTAGTTAAATTGGAGAGTGAATTCGGTATCCAAATTGGAACTGCATTAATTTTTTCAAGAAATATTGGCCAATCATGACTTAATGAATCTCTTGTTTCTTCATAAGAATCTGCATTTGTTATTCTAAAAGTTATTCCAATCTTTAGCATTTTTTCACCATAATTACCTAATGTATCCAAGTGATTTCAATACACGTTTTTCATCGGCATATTTATCAGATTTTGTTTGTTCAAGAATAATTATTTGTGAATTTTGGCAGTCAAGATTAATTTTTGATGCATGTTTTAGTTTTTCATATAGTAATTCTCCACATCCAATTGCGGCGGGCAATCCTAATTCTGCACAACGAATTGCCATATGCGAAGCAACTCCACCATATTTTGTTATCAAGCCAGAAGGATGATATGAAAAAATCCAATCATAGCCTGGATCAGCGTTTTCAAGTAGAATTATTTTTTCTTTCAATATTGATAAATTATCAATTTTTTTAATGGGTAAAAGTTCTGAAAATAATTTTTTGGATGTTATGAAATTAGGTTTTGAATAAGGATATGAAATAAAGCTAAAATCATCATTTGACGAAATAATAGGCGGCAATATCATATTTTTATTAAGAGAGTGTTTTTCTTTTGATTTTTGGATTTTATTATTCCATTTTTCTGTTAAAGTTTTAATTTTCAGGTTTTTAGGATCATTAATTATTGTTTTTATTTCTAAATTTGAAAGTTCATCTCGAGTAAAACCTAAATTTTTTCCTGCTTCAGCAATATACTCTAATGCATCACTAAGGTTTTTAGTAAATTGAAATTTCATTTCTTCTCTTTGAACAATAGAATTTTTTACAAAATCATAAAAATCTACTTCAGAGAAAATTAATCCAGATTTTTTGAAAATTTCATCCAAATTTTTAAATTTTATTGGATTTTTTTTTGTCTGTTTAAAATTTAATAATTCCATATTTTGTAGGAATCTTGAATCCTTATCATAACGTGTTGCAGTAATATCATATGTTCCAGGTCGAAGATGTCCATATTTTTGCAAGAATTGTTTTTTTGTAATTTTCTTTTTCATGTAGTTTATTTGATCATTCTGAAATTGAGATAATGGTGAATTTATTGAATTCATAAATTCGTCAAGAAATTTTTCAGAAACATGGCCAGATCTTACAAGATTTTTAAGAATTATTGAGGCGATAAATGCAATTCTAGCCATGGTTGAAAAATAAATCGTACCTAAAGATTTACAATCTTTCAGTAACAGCTCAGATGCATTAAAAAGATCTTTATTTTTACGAGAAGATTTACTTAATTTATTTATAATTTTTATTCTATTATTTTTCATTTGATTAATTGAATTATTACATTCTTCAGAAATGCTATGAAAATTATTAATTAATTTATTAGTAAATTCTAATAGATTTTGTTTTAGAATTTTGATTTCTGAATTTTTGAAATTATATGATTTCAATTCATTCAATCTTTCTTGAAAAAATGGTTCATAACAAGTAAATAAAATTTCAAATTCAATTTTATCATGAAGATAAGGATATTTTTCTAATTTTTTAAAATAGAATTCAATTAATTTATTTTTTAATTTTTTATTAATATTATCAGGAATTAAAGAATTAAAGCTTGCACGAATATCTACATATGGTTTATTTCCGAATCTAGTCATTAAATTAATACTTGTTTTTTGATAACCAATAATTTCTCGTCCCTTATGCCATGAATAATCCATTATGAGGAAATCATACAAGGAATAATCAAGAACATTTGTATCATGACCAATTATTTCTGCGGGATTCCAATCAGCCATATCTGAAAAAATGGTATATTTTCCAAAAAGAGATTTTTCATAATTTTTTTTATTAAATTGTTTTTTAGATGATTCTATCAATTTTTCAATTTTTGAATCTTCGATAATATTTTTTGAATTAATTGTAGTAATTGGTCTAACTTGAAAAATTACTACTTTGTTTGATTTTGTAATTCCAAATTCAATATCAAGTAATGAATTGTTTACAACTTGTTCAATTTCTTTAATTGAATCAAGTAAAGATTTCCAGATTCTTTGTGATTTATTTAATTTTGAATTTCTAAAAATTTTGATTGTATTATTTACAACACCTTTTGTTACGCCATCAGTGGCACCAGTTGTTTCATAGTTTACTATATAGTATGGAGAACCAATATCAGGTGTTCTGGTAAATATTACACCACTAATTTTAATATTTTTTGTTTGTGTTTGAATCAAAATTTGGTTTTTCTTATTAAAATTTTTTTTGTTTTTGTATGAATTAATCACAGATTGGATGGATGATTTAACTTTTGATTTTGATTTGGGGTCGATATTCAATATGGATAAATAATTTCCTGCTTGAGATTTTTCTATTGAATCCTCACCAATTGCAGAGCTTCGAATGATGATATTAGTAGAAAAAGATTTAGTAATTTTTTGTAAAATCAAGTTTTCATTATTAATCCATTGTTCTACAGTAAAATCAAAAATATCTTCAATTTTTGATTTTTTTAATTGCTTTTTAAGCAGTTTTAATGTTAGAGATTTAGATTTAAAAAAAATTGATTCAACAACTATATTTTTCTGTCTAGTCATAGTATTCTTCAAAAAGTAGTCTTCTAAAACATTACTAAGAATTAGATGTACCCTAATTTTTTTAAGGTTTTTTCAACTTTTTCTTTTTCTGCTTCATTGAAATTATGTTCTTTTATATTCAAATTTCTCAATTCATTTAGGGATTTATTCATATTTTTTATGATTTCTGGTCTTTCGGATGATATGTTTTTTTCCTCTAATGGATCATTAACTAGATCATATAATTCTGAAATATTTTTTTCTTTATCTAAACTTCGTATGTACTTATATTGTGAATCTCGAATCCCTATGAATTTTAGAGAAGATTGAGTTACTGTTGGAGGACTCTCTATAAATGCAAAAGAATCATTTACAGATTCATCATTCATGAATGATGATAAACTTTTTCCATCAATTTTTTCAGGTATAGATAAGTTAAGAATTTCAAGAATTGTAGGAAAGATATCTATTTGCCTCACTAAATTTTTTACATATTTTTGTTTGGGTATTCCTGGACCAGTGAATAATAAAGGAATTCTAAGAAAATCATCATATAATTTATGACCAGATGACATTCTAGTAGTTGTTAGTATTCTTTTTTCATATTCTGAAAGTTCATTTTGTTCTAAAGTTGTAGATTTTATTTTTTCTCGTGATTTTCGAATTACTGATCCCATTTTTTGTTTGAGAGGATAAAGATTTTTTGGAACTTTATTTCCTAATTTCCATAATGTTTTATCAGTTGTAGAAGATTCTAAACTGATAATGCCATCTTTTGTTTCAACTACAGGAATTATTTCACCATGATCAGAAGTAATAATTATTATCGTATTTTTTTTATCAATATTTTCAAGTAATCTGAAAATCCAATCATCTATAGCAGAAACCATTCTTTCATATTGACTTTTACCAAATTTTTGATCATCAAATGATGAAGGAACTATTACAGGAGTATGAAGATCAAACAAATGAATATAGAAAAACCAAGGGCTTTGTAAAATATTTTTTTTAAATTTATTAATTATTTCATCGCCAAGACCAGCAAATAAACTAAAATAATTATCATACGTTGTATCAGGATTTTTAAAATCACAAACTAAACCAAAATCAGAAGCAATTTCAGGAGCAGTGACGTAAGTAGTGTATCCATTTTCATTTAAAATTTTTGCAATATTGTTTGAATCAGATGGATATTTTTTATAGTCAGTACCACCTAACCCCAACTTAAATGGATATATTCCAGTAAGCAAACTGCTTACAGCTAAAATTGTTGATGCAGCAGAAGAAATTGTCTGATCAAAATATGTACCATTTTCTATTAATTTATCAATAGTCGGAGTTAATGAAGATTTTTTTGCCCCAAAAAATTTGTCAGATCTCAGAGAATCAACTACAATTAATAGAATATTTGGTTTATCCATAAAAAATATTTTGAATTTAAGTATCTAAATCTTGTCTCAGAATTATTCATTTTTTAAAATTTTGATTAGAATAATTCTTATCAATTATTAGATAAATCCAAATACTACTGAAAGTCGATAAACATAATGGATGATTCACAATTATTATCAATGTTTGATGGAAAAAATGTTTTGATTACAGGAGGAACAGGTTCTCTCGGTCAGGCATTGACATCTAAGCTTTTAAAATCTAAAGTCAATCAAATTAGAATTTTCAGTAGGAATGAACTAAAACAAATTGAAATGGAAGAAAAATTTCACGATAGTAGATTAAGATTTTTTATTGGTGATGTTAGAGACCTGGCACGATTGGAATTAGCATTTGAAGATGCGGATTATGTTTTCCATGCTGCAGCATTAAAACATGTACCAAAAGTAGAGTATAATCCATTTGAATCTATAAAAACGAACATTATTGGATCTGAAAATGTCATAGCTGCATCAATCAAAAATAATGTGAAAAAAGCAATATGTATTGGAACCGACAAGGCTGTGTCACCTCTAAACACCTACGGTGCAACAAAATTACTTATGGAAAAATTGTTTGTTTCTGCAAATAATTATCTAAATGAAGATAGACATCCTACAAAATTTATCGCTGTCAGATATGGAAATGTTTTGGGTAGTAGTGGTTCTGTAGTTCCAAAATTTATTGAACTCATAAAAAATAAGAAAAAAATCACAATTACAAGTCCAGAAATGACTAGATTTAGTATTACAATGGATGAAGCATTGAATTTTATTTTAAATGCACTGTATCATGGAAAAGGTTCAGAAATTTTTGTTCCAAAAATCAGGGCATACAAAATTAATGAATTAAGAGATGCTCTGTTTGAATTATTAGAAAATACTGGAGAAGAAACAACAGGTATTAGAACTGGAGAAAAACTCAACGAGGTTTTAATTAATGAATATGAAATGCCGTATTCATGGGAAATTGATGAAATGTATATGATTCTAAATCCATCATTAAATGAAAAATCTTTTGAAGAATTATCGGAAATTTATCAAAATATTAAAAAAATGAATCAGATAAAGAATTATTCTTCAAATGATGTAGAAACGATTTCTAAAGACGAATTGAAAAAAATAATTCCTAATGCAGGATTGCTATAACTAATTACCTAGAATTTTTTTCTAATTTGAAGGTTTTTTGCAACAAAGAGAAACCTAGATTTTTATAAAATTTAATTAATTTTGTGTTTTTTGGGCTAATATTTACAAAATATTCATTCAGAGGATTTTTTTTCATGAATGATTTTATAACAGAATTTGAAATGGTTACATCATCATATTCTTTTTTTAAGAAAAAACCTATTTCATTTTGATAAGAAAGATAAATAGAACCTATTGAATTATTTGACATTTTAATAACATACCATTTTTTGTAAGGCTTTGATGAAACGAATTTAATATGACTTCGAAACGATGGCATTTTTTTATGAGATATATTTGAAATAGGGTTTCGTTCTTTCAACAAATTATATAGAAAATCATAATCTAGTTTTGAAACTTGCTTTAAACGAATAGTTTTCAAATTATACTTCATAAGTAATATAAAAAATTGAAAATTTGTTGTTAAATATTTCTATTGAGAGAATTTATTCACATATTTGATTATTTTATCTATATTTTGCTGTGTAAGGTTTGGATGAATTGGTATAGAGACAATATTTTTTCCAGCATCATTAGTGATAGGTAAATCAAATTTAGAAGTATACATTGACATTGTGTGTATAGGCCTATAATGTATTCCAGTTTCAATTCCAAATTCTTCCATTTTTTTCATAAATTGATCTCTATTTTTTACAAGAATCCAATACAAATGATATGAACAGTCATCGTTGAAGGGTATTTTGTTTTCAAGGTTAATCTCGTTTTCATATCTTTTTGCAATTTTTTTTCTAATCAAATTCATTTTATCAAGTTTTTTTAGTTGAGAAATTCCTATAGCTGCAGAAAATTCATTCATATAATAATTCCAACCCATCTCCTCAACATCATATGTGTAGCCTTTTCGATTGGTAATACCACACCACCTTCTAGCAAATAATTTCTTTTTTAGATCAGAATGACTCTTTCCATTTAGAGAAATTAATCCACCAGTAGGCATTGCTAAATTTTTGACAGGGTGAAAACTGAAACAAACGGCAGAACCATGTGAACCAATTTTTTTCTTATTATATGTTGAACCAGACGCATGTGCAGCATCTTCAACAAAAGTAATTTTATATGAATTACAAATTTTTTGTATTTCTTTTAGATTACATGGCATTCCTGCAAAATGAACAGGTAAAATTAATTTTGTTTTAGAAGAAATTTTTTCTTTAATTTCATTATGATCGATGCATAAAGTTTTTGGATCTACATCAACAAAAATTGGTTTTCCACCATTAAGAACAACAGCATGAGCAGTCGATACAAAAGACAGAGAAGGTAAAATTACTTCCTTTCCTTTAATATCAAATAACGATAATGCAAGATTCAGAGCAGAAGTGCCATTATTAACTGCAATACAGCTCTTTGATTTAATATAATTGTGAAATGACGTCTCAAATTTTTTAACATTGCCTACACCACTACCAGAAGCCCAAAAATGACTATCTAATGTTTTAACAATTATGTTCTTTTCAGAATCATCAACATGCGGATCAAATAACTTAATTTTTTGTTTCATTTTTCTTGTTTTTTGAATTTAGAAAATCAATGTCTTCTTTTTTTGATTTTTCATATCCTTCATAGTAATCTATGTCTTTATTGATATTAATTAAACTAGGATCAGCATTAAATTGTTCCAAAATATCTTCCAATACGATTGGACGTTTTTTTATTCTTGACATTAAGATTTTGACTAATTCCAAATCTTCAATTCTATCAACTGCATATCGAAATTTTGAAATATTTTTTTCATTTTCATAATTAAAAATTTTAAATTTATTCTTATTATTGTAAAAATATGGAGTAACGTGTTCTCGTTCAGAGGGCAATTTTGCATTATTCCACGCATTCTCTAATGCAGAAAAAGAGAAAATTTCAACTTCAGTGCCTGAAGGAAATGTGGGAGGTAAAAAAGTGGTTACATAATCAAATGAATTTGAAT
>Ga0310344_10000822_pt1 | contig 24178 bp, 22 predicted proteins | sample HC15DNA20200_MG_FD_203801 | JGI IMG/M metagenome (GOLD analysis project Ga0310344, IMG submission 203801) | Marine microbial communities from station ALOHA, North Pacific Subtropical Gyre - HC15-DNA-20-200_MG | ecosystem: Environmental > Aquatic > Marine > Oceanic | place: Pacific Ocean: North...
AAGTCGAACCTGCGTCCGGACGCCGTGGCGATCCTGAGCGAGGCCACCGAGATCCTGAAGCGTTACCCGGATCTGCGCGTGGAAGTGGCCGGCCACACCGACCTGTGCGGCAAGCCGGACTACAACCAGAAGCTGTCGGAGCGTCGTGCGACCGCGGTGTACAACTATCTGACCCAGAACGGCGTTGACGCCGGTCGCCTGCAGGGTCCGATCGGTTACGGCGAGAGCCGTCCGCTGGAGTCGACCCCGGATACCTTCCCGGCCTGTAAGAGCGAGAAGAACCGTCGTACCGAGCTGAACGTCCAGAACTAATCGGACGCTTCATGCTTCAGGCAAAGCCCGGCGAAAGCCGGGCTTTGTTTTTTTTTGCGCGCCAGGCGCGAGCATCGCGAAAAAAACGGGGGCGTGAATGGCGAATCGCGCACCTGCGCACGCTCGCAGCGGTTGAAAGCCCCGTCCGCGCTGCCTACACTCGCCGCGTCACCCACCCCACGGAATTCCGATGCTGCGTATCGCTGCCTTGGCCGGACTGATTGGTCTCGCCCTCGTTCCCGCCGCCCACGCCGCGACCAACTGCGCGCCGTCGCCCGCCGCTGCACCGCTGCCGCTGCCGGCCACGGTGATCGCGCCGGCCTCCTCGGAACTGTTCACCCGCAATGGCCAGCTCGGCATGCCGTCGGGCGTGCTGGCCCAACCGTTCACCAGCGACCAGTCCGTGGATCGCGTGCTGCTGCGCCTGCGCCTGGATGGCTGCCAGGACATCAGCAAGGCCCTGCCGGCCGGAAGCCCGGCCAACCCGAACGACCCGGCGGCCTACAAGCCGCAGACCGCGTTCGACAACACGCCGTGGCGCTTCAACATGAGCCAGGACGGCAAGCGCATGACCGCCGAGGAATTCGACGCCTGGATGAAGGCGCGCGGCGTGCGCGTGGTCAAGGCCCGCCCGACCGCGGCGCCGGCCGCAGCCGCCCCGGCGGCTGACACCAAGCCGGCCGAATCGAAGTAAGCCTGCCGGGACGTGGCCGTGCACCGGCGTCCGCCGCCGGCTTCCCGGCCGCGTCCTTCCGCCCGCGGCATCGCCGCAGGGCCGCGCCATGGGTTGGCGCGCACGCTCTCCAAGCTCGGCGTGTGCTCGCGCACCGAAGCCGCGCGCTGGATCGCCGAGGGGCGCGTGCAGGTCGATGGTCGCCTCGTCCGCGACCCCGAATTCCCGATGACGCAAGCCGGTGACATCGCCGCGCGGCTGCGTGTCGATGGCCAGCCGTTGCAGGGTCCGGCCCGTCATTACGTGATGCTCAACAAGCCGCGCGGCCTGGTCACCAGCACGCGCGACGAGCAGGGTCGCGACACCGTCTACCGCTGTCTTGAAGGGGCCGGCTTGCCGTGGCTGGCGCCGGTGGGCCGCCTGGACAAGGCGAGCGAGGGCCTGCTGCTTTTCAGCAACGACCCGCAATGGGCGGCGGGGATCACCGACCCCGAGCGGGGCCCCGACAAGACCTACCACGTCCAGGTCGATGGCCTGCCCACGCCCGCGCAGCTGCGAGCGATGCACGAGGGCATCGAGGACGAAGGCGAACGGCTCGGTGCCCGCCGCATCACCGTCCTGCGCGAAGGCGAGCGCAATGCCTGGCTGGAAGTGGTGCTGGAGGAAGGCCGCAACCGGCAGATCCGCCGCCTGCTCGCCAGCCAGGACATCGGCGTGCTGCGGCTGGTGCGCGTGGCGATCGGCGGCCTGGTCTTGGGCGACCTGGCCAAGGGCGCGTGGCGGCCGCTGAGCGAGCAGGAGTGGCGCGCGCTGGTCGGATGAGCAAGGGGCCGTGGGCCAACCGACGTCCCGGCGGACGAAGGTGCATGGAACTTGCGCACGGCATCACGCTTGTCGCGTGCACGCACCGGGCAGATCGCGATACGCGTCGCCACGGGCCGCGACGCCGGCCTACACTCGGTCGCATCTCTGGGGAGAGACGACCATGTGGGGACACCGACTGCCGCGGCCGCGTGCCGCTCGACTGACCGCCCTGGCGGGCCTGTTGCTGCTCACTGCGTGCGCCACGCATGGGCCCGCGCCGCAGGCCGGCACGGCGCCGCCGTTGCCGCCCACCGGCGAGCGTGATGCGACGGGCGCCTATCGGTTCAACATGACCCAGCACGGCCGGCGCATGACGGCCGACGAGTTCGATGCGTGGATGAAGGCGCGCGGCATCCGCGTCGCCAAGGGGGCGCCCGTGCCGCCCGCGTCGTCGAGGGCGACTGCGCAGGCCAAGGCACCCGCCAAGCCGGCGCGTGCGAAGGGCGCCGTGGCCACGACGGCCAAGCCGGCCGCGACGAAAGTGTCTGCGGCCAAGCCGGCGCCTGGAAAATCCGGCGCCGCTCCGGCCCCGGCTACCGTGGCCGTCGCCAAGCCGAAGCCCAAGCCGGCGCCCAAGCCGACGGCAAAGGAAGTTTCCCAGGCCAAGGCGCCCGCCCGTCAGGGCAGCGGCGAGGGCTGAGCCCCGCCGCGGGCATCAACCCTTCAACACGCCCAGTTCGTGGCCGATGCGGGTGAATGCCTCGATGGCCTGGTCCAGGTGCGCGCGGCTGTGCGCGGCACTGATCTGCGTGCGGATACGCGCCTGGCCCTTGGGGACCACGGGGAAGAAGAAGCCGATCGCATAGATCCCTTCCTCCAGCAGGCGCTGTGCGAAGCGCTGTGCCAACGGCGCGTCGTACAGCATCACCGGGCTGATCGGATGCACGCCCGGCTTCACGTCGAAACCGGCGGCGACCATTTTCTCGCGGAAGTAGGTGGTGTTCTCCACCAGCCGCTCGCGCAGGTTGCCGGCTGATTCCAGCATCTCGAACGCCTTGATCCCCGCTGCCACCACGTGCGGCGGCAGCGAGTTGGAGAACAGGTAGGGGCGCGAGCGCTGGCGCAGCAACTCGATCACTTCCTTCTTCGCCGTGGTGAAGCCACCCAGCGCGCCACCCATGGCCTTGCCCAGCGTGCCGGTGAAGATGTCGATCTTGTCCAGCACGCCCTTGACCTCGGCCGAGCCGCGGCCGGTCGCCCCGAGGAAGCCGGTGGCGTGGCATTCGTCGATGTGGACCAATGCCCCGTACTTCTTTGCCAGCGCAGTGATTTCGTCCAGCGGGGCAATGAAGCCGTCCATGGAGAACACGCCGTCGGTGGTGATCAGCTTGGTCTTGCAGCCCGCCGCGTCGGCGGCCTGCAGCTGCGCTTCCAGGTCGGCCATGTCGCAATTGGCGTAGCGGAAGCGCTTGGCCTTGCACAGGCGCACGCCGTCGATGATCGAGGCATGGTTGAGCGCGTCGGAGATGATCGCGTCCTGCTCGCCCAGCAGCGGCTCGAACAGCCCGCCGTTGGCATCGAAGCAGGCGGCGTAGAGGATGGTGTCTTCCGTTCCGAAGAAATCGGCGATGGTCTGCTCCAGCTGCTTGTGCAGGTCTTGCGTGCCGCAGATGAAGCGCACCGAGGCCATGCCGAAACCGTGGGTGTCCAGCGCGTCCTTGGCGGCCTGGATCACGTCCGGATGGTCGGCCAGGCCGAGATAGTTGTTGGCGCAAAAGTTCAGCACCGTGCGGCCGTCGGCCAGGGTGATCTGTGCCGACTGCGGGCTGGTGATGATGCGTTCGGACTTGAACAGCCCCTGCTCGCGGATGGAATCAAGTTCCTCGGCGTAGTGCCGGGTCAGGGAGGCGTCGGTCATGGCGGCTTCGGCAAGGCGGAAAGCGCCGATTTTACCCTGCCGGCCCGGAACGGCCCGCCGCCTCATTCGCAAAGGCTATAAGCCGCGCGTCTTTGGTCATTTCCCCGCGTTGTTGTGCGGTTGCAGCATCGTCGCTCCACGGGCCAAGGGGGCTTGGCCCAACCACTGGAGAGATGGGGAATGCGAGCAGGACAGGCAGGCGGAGGTGCACAGCGTGTGGGACGCAGGACCGGGCTCGCCCTGGCCTGCGCGTTGGCTGCCGTGCCCGGTTGGGCACAGGCCGCCCAGCAGCCCACGGTGGAGGAACTGCAGCGTCGCCTGGAGGCGCTGGAGCGTCGCTTGGGGGCTGCCCCGGCCGAAGCGCCGGCCGGCGAGAGCCTGGCCGACCTGGACCAGCGCCTGCGGGTGATCGAACGCAAGCTGGAAATCCAGGACGAGGAGCGCGTAGCCAAGGCCAAGGAAACCCCGGTGGTGGCGGTCAACGACAAGGGCGCCTCGTTCAAGTCCGCCGATGGCGCCTACGAGGTTCGCCTGCGCGGCCTGCTGCAAGGCGACGGCCGCTTCTATATTGGCGACGATGCGGTACCGCAGAACGACACCTTCCTGATCCGCACCGCGCGGCCGATCATCGAAGGCTCGCTCGGCAAGCTGCTGGCGTTCCGCTTCACGCCCGAATTCGCCGGTGACAGCGCCAGCATCGTCGACGCCTATTTCGACGTGCGCTTCGACCCGGCCTACACGCTGCGCGTCGGCAAGTTCACCTCGCCGGTGGGCCTGGAACGCTTGCAATCCTCCTCCGCGCTGGCCGACACCGAGCGTGCACTCCCGAGCGAACTGGCACCGAACCGCGACATCGGCGTGCAGCTGCAGGGCGATGTCGCAGGGGGCACCTTCAGCTACGCGGCGGGCATCTACAACGGCACCGTCGATGGCCGCGATGCCGTGACCAGCAATCCGGACAACGAATTCGAATATGCCGGCCGCGTGTTCTTCGAACCGTTCAAGAACGCCGCCAATGCATGGTCGGGCCTGGGCTTTGGCATCGGCGCCAGCGTCGGCGACAAGGACGGCGTGGGCAACAATTTCCTGCCGCGCTACCGCACGCCGGGCCAGTTGCAGTTCTTCAACTACCGCAGCACCGTGGCTGCCGACGGCCGCAACCTGCGCTGGTCGCCGCAGGGCTACTACTACCACAACGCCTTCGGCCTGCAGGGCGAATACATCGTGTCGCGACAAGAGGTCGCACTCGGCGCCAACCGGGCGGACCTGGAAAACAAGGCGTGGCAGGCGACGGCCAGCTACGTGCTGACCGGCGAGGACGCAAGTTATCGCGGCGTGACGAGGCCTTCCAATCCGTTCGGCAAGAACGGCGGATGGGGTGCATGGGAAGTGGTGGGCCGGTATGGTGTACTGGAAGTGGATGATGCCGCGTTCCCGCTGTTCGCCAGCGCCGACGTCGCGGCCCGTCGTGCCGAGGCATGGACGTTTGGCGTGAACTGGTATCTCACCAGCAACCTCAAGCTGGTATTCAATTATTCGCAGACGCGCTTCGATGGCGGTGCGCTCAATGGCGCCGACCGCGAAGACGAGAAGGCGGTGATCTCCCGCCTCCAGGTGGCCTTCTGACCATGGAGAAGACTTCGGTGAAGACAATCAAGAACAACGCGGCCCGCTGGGCCACCCCGCTGATCGCCGCGCTGCTGACCGTCGCGCTGGTGGCGCCGGCCACCGCACGTGACGTGCAGCTGCTCAACGTGTCCTACGACCCGACGCGCGAGCTGTACAAGGACTACAACGCCGCCTTCGCCAAGCACTGGAAGGAGACCAAGGGCGACAACGTCACCGTGGAAACCTCGCACGGCGGTTCGGGCAAGCAGGCACGCGCGGTGATCGACGGCATCGAGGCCGACGTGGTGACGCTGGCGCTGGCCTACGATGTCGATGCAGTGGAGCAGAAGGGCAAGCTGATCCAGCCGGGCTGGGAGAAGCGCCTGCCTGACAACAGCGCGCCGTACACCTCCACCATCGTGTTCCTGGTGCGCAAGGGCAATCCAAAGAACATCAAGGACTGGCCGGACCTGCTGCGCTCGGGCGTGTCGGTGGTGACGCCGAACCCGAAGACCTCCGGCGGCGCGCGCTGGAACTACCTCGCCGCCTGGGCCTATGCAGACCGCATCTTCAAGGGCGATCGCGAGCGCATCCTGAACTACATGCGCGCGCTGTTCCGCAACGTGCCGGTGCTCGACACCGGCGCACGCGGCGCCACCACCACGTTCGTCCAGCGCGGCATCGGCGACGTGCTGCTCGCGTGGGAGAACGAGGCCTTCCTCGCGCAGGAGGAACTGGGCCCGGACAAGTTCGAGATCGTGGTGCCGAAGTTGTCCATCCTCGCCGAACCCCCGGTGGCGGTGGTCGACAAGAACGTCGACAAGCACGGTACCCGCGAGGTCGCCGAGGCTTATCTCAAGTACCTGTACTCGCCGGAGGGCCAGAAGATCGCGGCCAAGCACTATTACCGTCCGCGCCATCCCGAGTTTGCCGACCCGGCCGATGTCGCCCGCTTCCCGAAGGTGGAGCTGGTGACGATCCAGTCCGCGTTCGGCGGCTGGGACAAGGCCCAGGCCGAACACTTCGCCGATGGCGGGCTCTTCGACCAGATCCAGGCGAGCAAGTAGCCGATGGCTGTACCTGTCGTTTCCACGCCGCGGCCCGCGCCGCGGCGCAGGGTGATCCCCGGGTTCGGATTGAGCCTGGGGATCACGTTTGTGTGGCTGGGCCTGATCGTGCTCATCCCGCTGCTGGGGGTGTTCGTGAAGACCAGTGGCCTGGGCTGGGCGGGTATCTGGCATGCGTGGACCGAGCCGCGCGTGCTTTCCGCGCTGCGGGTGAGCTTTGGCACCGCGCTGGCGGCGGCGGCATTCAACGCGCTGATGGGAACCTGGGTGGCCTGGGTGCTGGTGCGCTATCGCTTCCCCGGCAAGCGCCTGTTCGACGCGATGATCGACCTGCCATTCGCGCTGCCCACCGCCGTGGCCGGCATTGCGCTCACCGCGCTGTACGGCGGCAACGGCTGGATCGGCCGCTTCCTGGAGCCCATGGGCATCAAGGTCGCCTATACGACACTGGGCATCACCGTGGCGCTGGTGTTCGTCGGCCTGCCGTTCGTGGTGCGCGTGGTGCAACCGGTGCTGGTGGAATCGGAGAAGGAACTGGAGGAGGCCGCCGCCACGCTGGGTGCTGGCCGCTGGCAGACCGTGCTGCGCGTGGTGTTGCCGGGACTGTGGCCGGCGGTGGTGACCGGCTTCGCGCTGGCCTTTGCGCGCGGCGTGGGTGAATACGGCTCGGTGATCTTCATTGCCGGCAACCTGCCCAACGCCACCGAGATCGCGCCGTTGCTGATCACCATCCGCCTGGAGGAGTTCGACTATGCCGGTGCCACCGCCATCGCGGCGGCGATGCTGCTGCTGTCCTTCGGCGTGCTGCTGCTGGTGAACGGGTTGCTGGGCTGGATGCAGCGCAAGGGACGGGAGTAGGGCACGATGAGCCAGATCGCCTCCGGTCTTTCCATCCCGCTGCAGGAGTCCGCCATGCCGGTGCGCCGGTCACGCGACATCGCCGCCCGCGCCACCACCGAACCGGGCTGGGCGCGCGTGCTGTTGATTCTCGGCGCGCTGCTGTTCCTGCTCGGCTTCCTGCTGCTGCCGCTGGTGCTGGTGTTCGCCGAAGCGCTGCGCGGCGGCGCAGGCGTGTTCTGGAAGGCGATCAGCGACCCGGACGCACTCGCCGCGATCCGCCTGACCTTGCTGGTCACCGCCATCGTGGTGCCACTGAACCTGGTGTTCGGCGTGGCAGCCGCGTGGCTGGTGAGCAAGCATCGTTTTCCCGGCAAACGCGTGCTGGTCAGCCTGATCGACTTGCCGTTCTCGGTGTCGCCGGTGGTCGCGGGCCTGGTCTTCGTGCTGATCTTCGGCCGCAATGGCTGGGCTTGGCCATTGATCGACGAAGGCTGGCAACTGCACTTGCCCCTGCTGGGCGAGACGCTGATCCAGCTGCCGAGGATCGTGTTCGCCGTGCCGGGCATCGTGCTGGCGACCACGTTCGTCACCTTCCCGTTCATCGCCCGCGAGCTGATGCCGCTGATGGAACAACAGGGCAGCGACGAGGAACTGGCTGCGCTCAGTCTTGGCGCGGGCGGTTGGCAGATGTTCTGGCGCGTCACCCTGCCCAATATCCGCTGGGGCCTGCTGTACGGTGTGCTGCTGTGCGGCGCGCGCGCGATGGGCGAGTTCGGTGCGGTGTCGGTGGTGTCCGGGCATATCCGCGGGCGCACCAACACGCTGCCGCTGCACGTGGAGATCCTCTACAACGAATACGCCTACAGCGCGGCCTTCGCCTGCGCCGCGCTGCTGGCATTGAGCGCGCTGGTCACGCTGGCGCTGAAGACTTACCTGGAATGGCGCCATGGCGAATCGCTGGCGTCCAACCACCGTCACTGAGGCGAGCATGGGCATCCGCATCCAACACCTGCACAAGCGTTTCGACCAGTTCGCCGCCCTCGATGGCATCGACCTGGACATCCACCAGGGCGAACTGCTGGCCCTGCTCGGGCCGTCGGGCTCGGGCAAGACCACGTTGCTGCGGATCATCGCCGGGCTGGAAAGCGCCGATGGCGGGCAGGTGTTCTTCGGCAACGAGGACGCCACGCGCATGAGCGTGCAATCGCGCCGGGTGGGCTTCGTGTTCCAGCACTACGCGCTGTTCAAGCACATGACGGTGTTCGACAACATCGCCTTTGGCCTGCGCGTGCGGCGCGGCGAGGCGCGTTGGCCGAAGCAGCGCATTGCCGACCGCGTGCACGAGTTGCTGTCGCTGGTGCAGTTGCATGGTCTGGAGGGCCGATATCCGGCGCAGTTGTCGGGTGGGCAGCGCCAGCGCGTGGCACTGGCGCGCGCGCTGGCGATCGAGCCGCGCGTGCTGCTGCTGGACGAACCGTTCGGTGCGCTGGACGCACAGGTGCGCCGCGAACTGCGCCGCTGGTTGCGCGAGCTGCATGAGCGCACTGGCCTGACCACGGTATTCGTCACCCACGACCAGGAAGAAGCATTGGAGCTGGCCGACCGCGTGGCGATCCTCAACCGCGGGCGCATCGAGCAGCTCGACAGCCCCGCGGCGGTGTACGACCGACCGGCGTCGCCATTCGTCTACGGTTTCGTGGGCGAGGTGAACCGCTTGCCGGGGCGTGCGGGCGGTGGGCAGGTCGAGGTGGCGGGCCACCGCCTGCCATGGCAGGCGGGGGGCGAGGGTGAGGTGGCGCTCTACGTGCGGCCCGAGGACCTGGCGCTGGAAGAGGTCGGCTGGCCGGCGACGGTGGTCTCGACCCAGCGCAGCGGCGCGCGCCTGCGCCTGCGGGCGCGGCTTGACGCGCTGGCGGAGGAAGTGGAGGTGGATCTGCCTGCGGCCGGCGAGGCGTTCCAGGCAGGCCAGCCGCTGCGCTTGGCCGCGCGTCGCTACGGGGTTTTTCCTGCGGGAACGTGACCTTTCCCGGAGGCGGCAGGACACGGCCAAGACACCGGCAGGACAAGGTTTCGGATGAAACAGGCACGAAAGTGACACGGGTGTTGCACTGCAACGAAACCTCGGTTAAGAATCCGTAAAAGACGGATCGACACCGCAGTTTCCTCGCCCACCCCGCCACAGGAGATGTGCCGTATGAAGAAGTCGCTGCCTTTCGCGTGCGCCGCCGTGCTCGCGCTGTCCTCGCTGTCCGCCACCGCATTCGCGCAGGAAGCCGAAGAAGAGGATTCCTCGGGCTTCAGCGGCACCTTCGCGGTGACCAACGACTACGTATTCCGTGGCATTTCCCAGACCAACGAAGACCCGGCATTCCAGGCGGGCCTGACGTACACCGCGCCGTTCGGCCTGTACGTGGGCACGTGGGTATCGAACGTGGATTTCGGGGCGGGCGATCCGGACTGGGAAGTGGACGGCTTCATCGGGTATGGCGTCGATTTCGCGGAGAACTGGAATTTCGACGTGCTGGTGAACCGCTACAACTATCCGGGTGCGGGCGCGTCGAACTACAACGAGCTGATCACCAAGACGACGTTCCTGGATACCTACAGCCTGACGGTGGCCTACACCAACGATGTCTATGGCCTGGACGAGGACAGCTTCTACTACGCGCTGGGCGCGGATTGGGCGCTGCCGTCGGATTTCAGCATCGGCGTGCACGTGGGTCGCACGACCTATTCGTCGAGCCTCGACTACAAGGACTACACCGACTACAGCGTGACGGTTGGCAAGACGTGGGGGCCGCTCAACCTCACCGTGGGCTACTACGACACCGACAGCAGCGGCGAATACGATTTCGGCAAGCAGAATTCGGATAGCCGGATCGCGGCGGTGGCTACTGTCAGCTGGCCGTAAGTTCGTTGCTTCTGGTTTCTTCGGGAAAGCGTCCTTCGGGGCGCTTTTCCTTTTTCGGTTCCAGAGCGGCTGTTTGGTGGCTACTGCACGGCGCCCGGGGGGGAAGGCCTTGGCGGGGGACGCCAAAAGCGACCATCCATGGTCTTGAGCTCGTGAGGCGACATCCTGTCGCCACACGCCCCCGCCAAGGCCTTCCCCCCGGGCACCCCCATCACCCCATCGCCGGATCGAAAAGCATGCGCCCGCCAACACCTCCGCTGCGTGCGGATGCCGAGGAGTGAGTGGAAGCGGGGTTTCGCTTTGGGTGGGGAGGAAAGCGGCTGCCGCTTTTGATCTTCGTACCGCGCATGCGGGAGATCGTCGGGCGCCCGGGGGGTATGCCCCATCGGGGGCGTAGGGCGACAGGACGTCGCCCTACGAGCTCAAGACCATGGATGGTCGCTTTTGGCGTCCCCCGATGGGGCATACCCCCCGGGTGCCGCGCGATGGCAACGAAAGCGCCAACACGCAAAAGAGGATCAGCGGGCCAAATCAAAAAAGCCCGCCATCCAATCAGTTCCAGCTCAGAACGACCTTGCCAGCCTTCCCTTGCTCCATCAGGTCGAACCCCTTCTGGAAATCGTCGATCGGCAACTGGTGCGTGAGCACCTTGCCCAGCGGGAAACCCGACAGCACCAGCTGCGTCATCTTGTACCAGGTCTCGTACATCTTGCGGCCATAGATGCCCTGCACCGTCAGGCCCTTGAAGATGATCTTGTCCCAGTCGCAGCCCGCACCCTTTGGCATGATGCCCAGCATCGCGATCTTGCCGCCGTGGTACATGCAATCGAGCATGTCGTTGAACGCGCGTGGGTTGCCGCTCATTTCAAGGCCCACGTCGAAGCCTTCCATGTGCAGGTCCTTCATCACGTCCTTGAGCGAAGTGTTGGACACGTTCACCACGCGCGTGGCGCCCATGTCCGCCGCCAGCTTCAGGCGGAAATCGTTGACGTCCGTCACCACCACGTTGCGCGCGCCGATGTGCTTGCAGATGCCCGCCGCGATGATGCCGATCGGGCCTGCGCCGGTGATCAGCACGTCCTCGCCCACCACGTCGAATTCCAGCGCGCAATGCGCCGCATTGCCGTACGGATCGAAGAACGCCGCCAGCTCCGACGGGATCTGGTCCGGGATCGGCCACAGGTTCGACGCCGGCATCACCATGTACTCGGCGAACGCACCATTGACGTTCACCCCGATGCCCACCGTGTTCGGGCACAGGTGCGGACGGCCGCCGCGGCAATTGCGGCAATGGCCACACACGATGTGGCCCTCGGCCGACACCCGCTGGCCCACCTGGTAACCCGTCACCGCCGAACCCAGCTGCGCGATGCGGCCCACGAACTCGTGGCCGATCGTCAGGCCCGGCTTGATCGTGCGCTGGCTCCACTCGTCCCACAGGTAGATGTGCAGGTCGGTGCCGCAGATCGCCGTCTTCTCCAGCTTGATCAGCACCTCGTTCGGGCCCGGCACCGGGACCGGCACGTCTTCCAGCCAGATACCCTTGGCCGCTTCGCGCTTGACCAGCGCCTTCATCGTTTGCGTCATTGCCGCTGAAACCCGTGGGGAAAGAGAAGGCGCGAATTATAAGGCGCGCGCCGCGACGCCCGTGCTGCACCGCCAGAACCGGACAGGGGTGCCCTTGGGCAGGGGGAGGGATGTCGAGGGCCGGTTACACTCCGGTCATCTTTCCAGTGAAGTTGGTGCCGATGCGTTCCACCCTGCTTGCCCTGTCCATCGCCTCCACCCTGGCCACCGGTTTCGTGGCCTCCCCAGCCCGGGCGGGCGAGGGCATGTGGGTCCCGCAACAGCTGCCGGAAATCGCCGGCCCGCTCCAGAAGGCCGGCCTGAAGCTCTCGGCCGAGCAACTCTCCGACCTGACCGGTGACCCGATGGGCGCGGTCGTCGCCCTCGGCGGCTGCACCGCCAGCTTCGTTTCGCCGCAGGGCCTGGTGGTGACCAATCACCACTGTGCCTATGGCGCCATCCAGCTCAACTCCACCGCCGAAAAGAACCTCATCAAGGACGGCTTCAACGCACCGACGCCCGCCGATGAACTGAGCGCCGGTCCGAACGCACGCATTTACGTGCTCGACGAGATTACCGACGTCACCGCCCAGGCCCAGGCCGCGCTCGCCGCCGCCGGTGCCGATGCGCTCAAGCGCACCGAGGCGCTGGAGGCGTTCGAGAAGGCCCAGGTGTCGGCGTGCGAGGCGGGTGGCGGCTATCGCTGCCAGTTGTTCAGTTTCGCCGGTGGCAACACCTATCGCCTGTTCAAGAACCTGGAAATCAAGGACGTGCGGCTGGCCTACGCGCCGCCGGGCAGCGTGGGCAAGTTCGGCGGCGACGTGGACAACTGGATGTGGCCGCGCCACACCGGCGATTTCTCCTTCTACCGCGCCTACGTCGGTCGGGACGGCAAGCCGGCTGCTTTTTCCAAGGACAACGTGCCCTACCAGCCGAAGCATTGGCTGAAGTTCGCCGACCAGCCGCTGGGCGAGGGGGATTTCGTCATGGTCGCCGGTTACCCGGGGCGCACCAACCGCTATGCGCTGGTCGCCGAGTTCGAGAACACGGCGCAGTGGACCTACCCGACCATCGCCCGGCACTACGAGAACATGATCGCGCTCGTGGAGAAGGCCGGGCAGCAGAACCCGGATATCCGGGTGAAGTACGCCAGCACGATGGCCGGCTGGAACAACACCAGCAAGAACTACGAGGGCCAGCTGGAAGGCTTCAAGCGCATCGACGCCGAAGGCCAGAAGCGCGCCGAGGAAGCCGCCGTGCTGGGTTGGCTCAAGGGCCAGGGGGCCAAGGGCAAGGCCGGGCTGCAGGCACACGCGCAGTTGGTGTCGCTCAACGCGCAGGCCCGCAAGACGCAGGCCCGCGACCTGGTGGTGGGCCAGCTCAATCGCACCGGCGCGCTCGGTGCGGCCACCACGCTGTACCGCCTGTCGCTGGAACGTGCCAAGCCCGACGCCCAGCGCCAGGGCGGTTACCAGGAACGCGACCTGCCGCAGATCGAAGGTGCGATGAAGCAGATGGAGCGCCGCTACGTGCCGGCCATGGATCGCCAACTGCAGGCCTACTGGCTGAAGGAATACGCCGCCCTGCCGGCGAACCAGCACCTGCCGGCGATGGACCAGTGGCTCGGGGGCGACGTCGACGCGGCGGTGGCACGCCTGGACGGCACCCGTCTGGGCAACACCGAAGAACGCCTGAAGTGGCTCAAGGCCGACCGCGCCGCGTTCGAAGCCAGCGACGACCCGGCGATCCGCTACGCGGTGGCGGTGATGCCGGCGCTGCTCGCGTTGGAGACGCAGGAGAAGACACAGAAGGGCGAGCAGCTGAAGTACCGTCCGGTCTTCCTGCAGGCGCTGGCCGACTACAAGAAGAGCCAGGGCGAATTCGTCTATCCGGACGCGAACCTGTCGTTGCGCATCACCTTCGGCAACGTCAAGGGCTATGCACCCAAGGATGGCGTGGAATACACCCCGTTCACCACGCTGGAGGGCGTCGTGGCCAAGGAGACCGGCGTGGAGCCGTTCGACTCGCCCAAGGCCCTGCTCGCGGCGGTGAAGGCCAAGCGCTACGCCGGCCTGGAGGACAAGCGCCTGGGTTCGGTGCCGGTGGATTTCCTCTCCGACCTGGACATCACCGGCGGCAACTCCGGTTCGCCGGTGATGGACGCGCACGGTCGGCTGGTAGGCCTGGCGTTCGATGGCAACTGGGAGTCAGTGAGCAGCAACTGGGTGTTCGACCCGGCGATGACCCGCATGATCTCCGTCGACAGCCGCTACCTGGAGTGGATCATGCGCGAGGTGGCTCCGGCGCCCCAGCTGCTCAAGGAACTCGGCCTGTAACACTGACGACCGGGACGCGGCGGGCCGTCGTGCCCGCCGCAACGGTTATGATCGCGATCCCCGCGCCGTCCCGCGACGGCGCGCCTCCCCCCAGGACAACTCCCGCATGCGCATCCTGCTTGCCCGTCACGGTGAGACGCCGTGGAACGCCGAAGGCCGCTACCAGGGCCAGATCGACATCCCGCTCTCGCCGGTCGGCGAATCGCAGGCCCGTGCCCTGGGCGAGCGGCTGAAGGACGTACGCATCGACCGCGCCGTGGCCTCGCCGCTGACCCGGGCGCAGACCACCGCGCGCTTCGCGCTCGGCCCGAAGCGCGAAGGCATGCTGACGCTGGACGCGGACCTGCAGGAAATCGCCCACGGCGAGTGGGAGGGCCTGCTGGCCAGTGAAATCCACGACAAGGACCCGGCCCGCCTGCGGGCCTGGCGCGAAGAGCCGGACACGGTGCTGATGCCCGGCGGTGAATCGCTGCGGCAGGTATTGGAGCGTTCGTGGCGCGGCCTGGCCGCCGCCGCCGAGGGGCTGGGCGCGGACGACACGCTGCTGATCGTCGCGCACGACGCGGTCAACCGGGTGCTGTTGTGCAAGGTGCTGGGCATTCCGCTTTCGCGGCTGTGGACGTTCCGCCAGGCGCCGACCACGCTCAACCTGCTGGAAGGCGATGACGTGGAGCACCTGGAAGTGGTGCGCCTGAACGATTGCAGCCACCACACGCCGTTCTTCGGCGAGGCCAAGCACCGCGCGTTGTAGTGGGTTGCGGCGTGCGACATCTCCGCGCGTCAGGGCTTTCCCGATGCCGCCCGCGGTGGCTTTGACTTAGGCTGGCGTGGGCCGTGGAAGGTGTCCATCGCGGTCGTCGCCTCGTCGTTGCCGCCAAGTCTCCCGTCCGATGCCCTACTACGCCTCGAACCAGGAATCACGGGCGAAGGCTCGCGCCTTCGTGCGTCGCATCTATCCGATGCGCAACCTGGGTGTGCTGCTGCTGTGCCTGCCTTACGTGTCGGTCCTGCTGGAACAGGGCACGCTGGGTCGCTACGCATGGGCGGTCGTGTTGAACGTGCTGGTGTGGCCGCACGTCGCCTTCTGGTGGGCGTTGCGCGCGCGCGATCCGGTGGCCGCCGAACACCGCAACCTCGTCGCTGATGCCGCCTTCGGCGGTTTCTGGATTGCCGCCACCCATTTCAGCCTGGTGCCCGCCGCCGCCATGCTCAGCATCCTCGCCGCCGACCGTCTCGCCGCCGGTGGCTGGCGCCTGCTCGGCCGCGCCACGCTGGCCTGCGCCGTGGTGGCGACGCTGACCGGCTGGGCGCTGGGCTGGCCCTACCAGCCGGTCGCCTCGATGCGCACGATCGCCTGGTCGCTGCCGGCGATCTTCATCTACATGCTGGCGCTGAGCCATGTGGGCTACGAACTGGCGCGGCGCATTGCCCAGCAGAACCGCGAGCTGGACCGGCTCAACCTCACCGATGCCGGCGTGGACCTGCCCAACCGTCGCTTCTTCAATGCGCGTGCGCAGGAACTGGTCGCCTCCGCGCGGGCCGGCCATGCACATGCGGTGCTGCTGGTGCTGGATGTGGATGGGTTCAAGTCCATCAATGACCGCCATGGGCATGTTGCCGGCGACGAGGTGCTGCGCGAGATCGCCCGGCTGCTGCGCGAACAGGCCGGCGCCACCGGCTTCCCGGCCCGCTTGGGCGGCGACGAGTTCGCGCTGCTGCTGGGCGCCACGCTGACCGAGGGCGAACGGGTGGCTGCCCATCTGCGCGAGGGCGTGGCGATGCTGCAGTTGGCGAGCTGGCCGCAGCTGCATGTGAGCGTCAGCGTGGGGGTGGCGCCGCTGGCCCCGCACCATCGCGGCATGGACGAATGGGTGGGCGCGGCCGATCGCGCGATGTACGTCGCCAAGGCCTCCGCGCGCGGGCGCCGTTGAGCGCACCCTTGCCCGGCCAAGGCACGAAACCGCGATAATGGCGCCGTTTTTGCAGCAGGCCTTGCCCCGTGGACACCGCCAATACCCTGACCGAATGGCTTGAATACATCGAGCGCCAGCACCCGCAATCGATCGCGATGGGGCTGGAGCGCGTACGCGAGGTCGCCACCCGGATGGCGCTGGGCGCGCCGGCGAAGAAGGTCATTGTCGTCGGTGGCACCAATGGCAAAGGCTCGACCGTCGCGTTCGTGGAAGCCATCGCGCGGGCGGCCGGCTGGAAAGTGGGGGCCTACACCTCGCCGCACCTGCTGGCCTACAACGAACGCGTGCGCATCGACGGCGAAGATGCCAGCGATGCGGCGCTGGTCGCCGCGTTCGCCGAAGTCGAAGCCGCGCGTGGCGACACCGCGCTGACCTATTTCGAGTACGGCACCCTGGCGGCGCTTTGGCTGTTCGGAAATGCCGGGCTGGACCTGGCGGTGCTGGAGGTCGGGCTGGGCGGGCGATTGGACGCGGTGAACCTGGTCGACGCCGACGTGGCCATCATCACCACCGTGGACATCGACCATACCGACTGGCTGGGCGAGGACCGCGAAGCCATCGGCGCGGAGAAGGCCGGGATCATCCGCGGCTGGAAGCCCGTCGTGCTGGGTGAGATCGACCCGCCGTCCAGCGTGTTGCGCCGGGCCTACCTGCTGGGCGCCAACGCGATCCGATTTGGCAGCGACTATTTCTGCGAGCCGATCGACGCCGAACGCTGGCGCTGGCGCGATGTCTCGTTCCGCCTGGAACTGCCGATGCCCACGCTGCGCGCGCCGGTGCAGCTGGCCAACGCCGGCGCGGCCATCGCCGCGCTGCGCGCGCTGGACAAGCCGGTGCCGCGCGCCGCCTGGGCCGAGGGCGTGGCCCAGGCCGCCGTGTCCGGGCGGCTGCAGGCGCATGCCGTGGGCGAGGTCGAGGTGCTGCTGGATGTCGGCCACAACCCGCAGGCCGCGCGCGCACTGGCGGCCTGGCTTCAGGCGCGGCCGGCCAAGGGCGCGACGCGCGCCGTCTACGCGGCGCTCGCCGACAAGGACAGCCTGGCCGTCACGCAGGCACTGGCGCCGCATATCGACCATTGGCATCTGGCCGGCCTGCAAGGCCCGCGTGGCCAGGAGGCGTCGGTCCTGCGCGGCCGCCTGGCCGGCACCGCCGCTGCGCAAGGCGATGCCGCCGAGACCGTCGCCCAGGCGCTGCGCGATGCGTTGGCGCAGTCGCGTGGCGGTGATCGCGTGCTGGTGTTCGGCTCCTTCCACACCGTCGCCGAGGCCATGCAGGCACTTCATTCAGTTGCCTGAGGCCGGCACCGGCGCGCGCACCTTATAATCGCCGCGATTCCCCGCCTCGCCGCCGAACGCCTAGTGGATACCGCCCTGAAACAGCGTCTTATCGGTGCCATCGTCCTGGTGGCGCTGGCCGTGATCTTCCTGCCCATGCTGGTGAAGGGCCCCGCGCCCGACAGCGGCGTCAGCGACGTGCCGATCGAGGCCCCGCCGGCGCCGGCCGATGGCCAGTTCGAGACCCGCGAATTGCCGCTGGTGACGCCCGGTGGCGCACCGCAGGGCGGGGCGGTGGGCCTGAACCCGGGCGGTTCGCCGGCCGCCGTCAACGATGCGGCGACCCCGGGCACCCCGGCACAGAATGAAGGCGCGCTGCCGCCGGCCACTGCGGCCGGCAATTACGCGGTCAACTTCGGCGCCTATGCCAGCGAGGCTGACGCCAACGCGGTGATCGCGCGCCTCAAGCAGGCGCAGCTGCCGGGCTTCAGCGAGCAGACCCAGATCAACGGCCGTCCCGCCTGGCGCGTGCGCATCGGGCCGTACGCCGACCAGGCGCAGGCCGAATCGGTGCGCCTGGAGGCGGTGAAGGTGCGCAGCGACGTCAACGCGCAGGTGGTGGTGCTGGACGCCAACGCCGGCGCGCCGGCTCCGGTCGCCAGCGCGCCGGCCCCGGCCCCCACGCAGGCCCCGGCGCAGGCCCCGGCGCAGGCCGCCCCGGTTCGCAGCGAGCCGCTGCCGCCGGAACCGGCCAAGCCGACGCCCGCCCCGGCCGCGACGAAACCGGCGACCCCGGTCGCCACCGCGCCCAAGCCGGCTGAACCGGCGCCCAAGCCGCAGACGCCGCCGGCGACCAAGCCCGCCACGCCGAGTGCCCCCGCCGCGCCTGCCGCAGGGGGCGTGGGCTTCGCCGTGCAGCTGGGCGCCTTCGGCCGGGTGGAGGACGCCAACGCGCTGCGCGATCGCGTCCGTGCAGCGGGTTTCAGCGCGTTCGTCGAACAGGTCCGCACCGACAAGGGCACGCTCAGCCGCGTGCGCGTCGGGCCGGTGGCCAATCGCGCCGATGCCGAGCAGCTGAAGGCGCAGGTCGCCGCCAAGGTCGGCATCGCCGGCATGGTGCGGCCGCATCCTTGAGGCCGGCCTTGATTCGGCCGTGGTCCGCACCCATCCACGGGGCGGCAGCGCCCGGCCATCGGGCCGACCCTGACGCACGGAGCGCGGCGTGATCGATCTGGTACTGCTGGGCGTGATCGGCTTGTCGGCGCTGCTGGGGCTGTTTCGCGGCTTCATCGGCATCGTGGTCGGCACGCTGTCCTGGCTGCTGGCGGTCTGGCTGTCGTTCCTGTTCGGCAGTGCCGCTGCGCATTGGCTGGCGGGCGGGCAGCATCCGAGCCTGACGCAGTACCTGTGCGGCTACGGCGGCGTGTTCATCGCGGTGTTCGCCGCGGTGGCGATCGTCGGGTGGCTGATCCGCGCGGCGGTGAATGCCGTGCGCCTGGGCGGCCTGGACCGCATGGCCGGCTTCGGCCTGGGCGCGGTGCGCGGGGTGGTACTGGCCTGCGTGCTGGTGCTGCTGATGGGCTACAGCTCGCTGCCGCAGGAAGATGCATGGCGGCAATCGCAGGTGGTGCCATGGTTGGCACCGGGCGCGCAATGGATGCGCACGCAGTTGCCGGATTGGTCCGTTCCGGTGGCGGATTTGGGCAAGTTGGCCCTGCCGGGCGATAATGGCGACCTCTCCGCGACGGGACAGCCCGTCGCAGTGCCCGCGGCGGAAGGCCACGTGGGACAGGGCGGCGAGACGGCCGTGGCGGAACCTGCCACGGCGCTGCCCGCGAACATCGAGCCGGCGCCCGCGCGCGACGGCGAACACGGCCCTCGGCGGGCCGACCCCCACGGCCAGGCACGGCCACCTTCACAGTAGGGGCGCAAGCCCCAGCGGAGATCGCGCAATCATGTGTGGCATCGTCGGTATTGTCGGCAACCAGAATGTCGCCGGGCAGCTCTATGACGGCCTGACCGTCCTGCAGCATCGTGGCCAGGACGCCGCGGGCATCGCCACCGCCGACGGCACGCGCTTGCGCGTGCAGAAGGCCAATGGCCTGGTCCGCGACGTCTTCGACGAAACCAAGATGGCCGTGCTGGAAGGCCGGGTGGGCATCGCCCATTGCCGCTACCCGACGGCCGGCTCGGAAGGCATGGACGAAGCGCAGCCGTTCTACGTCAACTCGCCCTACGGCATCGCGCTGGCGCACAACGGCAACCTGATCAACACCGAAACCTTGCGCCAGCAGGTGTTCGAGGCCGACCGCCGCAACATCAACACCGATTCGGACAGCGAAGTGCTGCTGAACGTGTTCGCGCACGAGCTCGACGCGCAGGGCATGCTGACCCCGGAAGCGGCGATCCGCGCGGTGGCCGGCGTGCATCGTCGCTGCAAGGGCGGCTACGCGGTGGTGAGTGTGGTGCTGGGCCTGGGGCTGGTGGCGTTCCGCGACCCGCACGGCATCCGCCCGCTGGTGCTGGGTAAGCGCACGCATGCCGAAGGCGAGGAGTACGTGGTCGCCTCCGAATCGTCCGTGCTGGACATCCTCGGCTTCCAGCGCGTGCGCGACGTGCAGCCCGGCGAGGCGCTGGTGATCACCGCGCGCGGCGAGCTGTTCTCGGAAGTGTGCGCGCCGGCGGTGTCGCACACGCCGTGCATCTTCGAATACGTCTACTTCGCCCGCCCGGACTCGATGATCGACAACGTATCCGTGCACAAGGCACGCATGCGCATGGGGCAGAAGTTGGGCGAGAAGATCCTGCGCCTGCGCCCGGACCACGACATCGACACCATCATCCCGATCCCGGACACCTCGCGCGACGCCGCGCTGGAGATGTCCAACGTGCTCGGCGTGAAGTACCGCGAGGGTTTCGTCAAGAACCGCTACGTCGGCCGCACCTTCATCATGCCGGGGCAGGGCGAGCGGGTGAAATCCGTGCGCCGCAAGCTCAACCCGATCCACCTGGAGTTCCGCAACCGCGTGGTCCTGCTGGTGGACGACTCGATCGTGCGCGGCACCACCAGCCGGCAGATCGTGCAGATGGCCCGCGAGGCCGGCGCGCGCAAGGTCTACCTGGCCTCGGCCGCGCCGCCGGTGCGTTTCCCGAACATCTACGGCATCGACATGCCGGCGGCCGAGGAACTGGTCGCGCACAACCGCAGCGAGCAGGACGTGCAGGAATTCCTCGGCGTGGACTGGCTGGTTTACCAGGACCTGGAAGACCTGGAGAGCGCGGTGCGCGAGGGCAACCCGGCGCTGAAGGAATTCGATTCCTCGTGCTTCAACGGCCGCTACACCACCGGCATCGAGCCGGGCTATTTCGAGCGCATCCAGCAGCTGCGTTCGGACGAGGCCAAGCACAAGCGTCGCGCCTGACCGCGGCGCGCCGGCGGCCATGGACGCAGCCCTGCCCGGCGACCTGCTGCAGGCGGCCCAGCGCTGCCTGGCAGCATCGGACCCGGCCGAGAAAGTCGCGCTGACCCAGCGCTACGCCGCGGCGTTCCGTCGCGGCGAACTGGCGATGCCGGCCGACGCCCCCGCCCCGGAAGCAATCCGCATGCCTGGCCGCCCCGCGCGGCCAAGGCTGGTGCATCCGCGTGAGCTGCCACGTCGCGGGCTCGGTAGCGCGGAGGGGCGCGCAGCCTTCCTGCATGCCATCGCGCACATCGAGCTCAACGCGATCGACCTGGCGTGGGATGCGGTCTACCGCTTCCGCGCGCCGCCCTCGCCGTTCCAGGCCGACTGGGTGTCGGTGGCGGACGATGAGTCCCGCCACTTCGCGCTGTTGCGCACGCGGCTGCACGAATACGGTCACGACTACGGCGACTTCGACGCGCACAACGGCCTGTGGGAAATGTGCGAGAAGACCGCGCACGACGGCCTGGCGCGCATGGCGCTGGTGCCGCGCGTGCTGGAGGCACGCGGGCTGGACGTCACGCCAGGGATGATCGTCAAGCTGCGTTCGCTGGACGATGCGGCGACGGCCGACATCCTGGAGATCATCCTGCGCGAGGAAGTCGGCCATGTGGCGGCCGGTTCGCGCTGGTATCGCTGGTATTGCCAGCGCGAAGGCGTGGAGCCGCGCGCGCGGTTCAAGGCGCTGCTGCGCGAATACGCCGGCGGCTACCTGCATGGGCCATTCAACATGGAAGCGCGATTGCTGGCCGGCTTCGATGAGGACGAGTTGGCGAGTTTGGTGGAGCAGGCAAGGTAGTTCTTCTGCATGCATGCACCTGTAGGAGCGGCTTCAGCCGCGACCGGATACCGCACGGTCGCGGCTGAAGCCGCTCCTACATCCGATGCTCAGCCGGTCGTCAGTGACTCCAGTTCCATCCCGTCCGCATCCACGCGCAGCACCGAACCCTGCTCGTACCAGTCGCCCAGCACCACGCGCGTGCACGACAGATCGCCGACCTGCAACGAATGGATCGCCGGGCGGTGCGTATGCCCGTGGATGATCCGATCCACCCCATGGCGCGCGAACGTGGCTTCCACTTCCGCCGGCGCCACGTCGGTGACGGTCTCGAACTGCGCGCGATCCCCTTCCTTCATCTCCGACTGCCGGGCCTGGCTGGCCGCGCGGGCCTGCTGCGCGAACGCCACGCGCGCCTGCAGCGGCTGGGAGAGGAACTGCGCGATGAACGCCGGGTCGCGCGTCTGCGCACGGAACTGCTGGTAGGCCACGTCGTCGGTGCACAGCAGGTCGCCATGCATCAGCAGCGCGGGCCGGCCATAGAGATCAATCACCGTCGGGTCGGGCAAGATGCGGAAACCCGCACGGCGCGCGTAGTCCTCGCCGACGAGGAAGTCGCGGTTGCCGGCCATGAAATAGACCGGCACGCCGCTGTCGGCCAGCGCGTGCAGTTCGGTGGCCACCGCGTCGGCGGCCGGAGAGGGCGTATCGTCGCCGATCCAGGCTTCGAACAGGTCGCCAAGGATGTACAGCGCCTCGGCTTGGCGCGCTTCGCCACGCAGGAAGGCCAGGAACAGGTCGGTGATCGCCGGGCGCGCCGGATCCAGGTGCAGGTCGGAAACGAAGAGGGTCGTCATGCCCGGCATTGTAGGCCAGGCGTCGGGGGCTTCAGAGCAGCCGGGCCATCGGCAGGAAGCCCAGCGAGAGACTGGCGAGTGCGCTGCCGATCGCGGTGGCGGCCAGCACGTCGCTGGGGTAGTGCAGGCCCAGCACCACGCGCGACAGCGCCACGCAGGCGGAGAACGGCACCACCACCGGTGCCAGCCAGGGGTAGTAGGCGAGTGCGACGATGCTGAAGGACACCGCGTGCAGCGTATGGCCGGAAGGGAAGCTGAATTCGTCCAGCGGGGCGACCCAGGCGCGGATGCGCATGTCCGCGGCGTAGGGACGCGGGCGGCGCGTCCAGCGCTTGAGGACCTTGTAGAGCGTCAGCGCGATGACGCCGGTGGCAGCCATGTGGGCGGAGGCGCGCACGCCGTCCATGCCGTCGACGATCACCAGCAGGCCCATCAGCGCGTACCAGAACACGCCATCGCCGAGGCGGCTAATGGTGGAGAAGAAGTGCCGCACGCGCGAGCGCCGGCACCACAGGTTGGCGCGCCGGCACCAACGGGTTTCGCGCCCGCGCAACAGTTCAAGCCGCGTCGACAGCATGGTGTCCCCCGGGGGCGATGAGCGATTGCAGGATGTCGTCGAAGTCGGCGACCACCCGGTCTGGATGCAGTTGCTTCATGGCCGCGCTGGCGGCCTGGCCGATGCTGTGGCGCAGGGCGTCGTCTTCGGCCAGGCGCACGGCCGAGTCGATGAAGGCCTCTTCGTCCGCAACCGCCGCGCCGGTGATGCCGTGGCGCATGTATTGGCGCGCGGCGCCGTAGTCGAAGGCGACGGTGGCCACGCCGCTGGCCATGGATTCGAGCGTCACGTTGCCGAAGGTTTCGCTGCGGCTCGGAAACAGGAACACGTCGCCGCTGGCGAAGTGGCGGGCGAGTGCATCGCCACGCTGCACGCCACAGAAGATGAAGTCCGGGTTCTCGCGCTGCAGGCGTTCGCGCATCGGTCCATCACCGACCCACACGAAGCGCGCTTTCGGGCGCACCTGCTGCAGGCGGCGGAAGGCGCGCACGGCCAGCGGCAGGTTCTTCTCGCCGGCGATGCGACCCACGTAGAGGACGGCCAGGCCATGGGCGTCGATGCCCCATCCGTCGCGCAGGGTGGGGTCGCGCCGGCGCGGATCGAACTGCAGGCTGTCCACGGCGCGGGCGAGCAGGCGCACGCGGGCAAAGCCGTTGTCGCGCAGGAACAGGCGCAGTTCGTCGGTGGGAACCAGGGTGGCGCCGGCCTGGTTGTGGAAGCGGCGCATCCAGCGCAGGGCCGCGCCCTGCAGCCAGGCCGCGCCGTACTCGGGGAGGTATTCATCGAAGCGGGTATGGAACCCGCTGGCTACCGGAATGCCGAGGCGACGCGCGGCGCGCATGGCCGACCAGCCGAGCGGGCCTTCGGTGGCGATATACACGGCGTCGGGACGCTGCTGCTGCCAGTGGCGGGTCAGGCGCTGGGTGGCGGGCAGGCCGAAGCGCAGGCCCGGATAGCGGGGAAGCGAGGCGCCGCGCACGAGCAGGGTGTTGTCCTCGGCGTTGGCCGCATCGGCCGGCTGGCGCGGACGGATCACCTGCACCGCATGGCCGCGCGTGCGCAGCCCGGTTTCCAGCCCTTGGACGGTCAGGGCGACGCCGTTGACCTCCGGCGGATAGGTCTCGGTAAGGATGGCATAGCGCATGGCGACCTCCGGATGGTCGCCAGTGTCGGTGGGAGCGGTGGCATCCGCGTTGCAGTTCTATTGCGTGGAGATGACGCGGTGGTGGGTGGATGGGTGGGTG
>Ga0310344_10000823_pt1 | contig 24171 bp, 20 predicted proteins | sample HC15DNA20200_MG_FD_203801 | JGI IMG/M metagenome (GOLD analysis project Ga0310344, IMG submission 203801) | Marine microbial communities from station ALOHA, North Pacific Subtropical Gyre - HC15-DNA-20-200_MG | ecosystem: Environmental > Aquatic > Marine > Oceanic | place: Pacific Ocean: North...
ATGTTGCGGCAGCACCGGATCTTTTCCATAGGCAAAAAGATAATATTCTAGAAGAAGTTGCCGCTTTGCCTGCTGGGTCTCCCGATCGATTACCAAAGCTAATGGGCAAACTCGCTCAGTTTAAGGACTCTGAGGTAATTAGAGACGTAGATGCAACGATTGATATGCTCAGAGACCATGAAACAGTAAATGGGCTCCCATTGGGGATAACAGGATTTTGCATGGGTGGACGTGTAGCTTTGTTAATGGCAGCAAAGAATTCCGACCTAAAGGCATCTGGAGTGTTCTATGGTGCGATGCTAAATGGATCATGGGGTGATGAGGGTGAAACTCCTTTAGGACTTGCAAGCTCTGTAAACTGTCCTGTTATTGGTTTTTTTGGAAATGACGATCAAAACCCCACTCCGGAAGTGGTAAAAGAACTAGAATCCATACTGATTGCGAATAACAAAGAGCATGAATTTCATTCCTACAATGAAACTGGCCATGCATTTATGGACTTTTCCAACCCAAATACTTATAGGGAAAATTCAGCTCAAGACGCTTGGCCCAAGTTAGTTAACTTTTTTGATCAAAATTTGAAAAAGTAATTACCTAAATTCCGGATTATGATCGAGTTAAATACCTCTTTCAGTAACATGTATAGGCTCAATTTTGACACTAATCCTGTCAACGCCTTGTTGATATCCTTGGTATGTCGGGTGCCCCGTGTATTTAAAAGAAAGCGAATCGATTAGTTCGTTGTCCTTTTTGATTTCAACGACTTTCCCTCGAATCCAGAGACATCGATAAGCGCTCTCTAGACCCATAATTGATAATGCGACCCTGCCATCTCTTTCTATGTTCCGAGTTTTCACTCGCCCCGTGGACGTATTTATCAAAATATGACTACCGTCAGTGTCAACCCAGAGAGGTGTAACTTGTGGAGAACCATCCTTCATTAATGTAGCTATGTGCGCATATACTTTTTCACGAAGGAAATTTATTGCATTTGTTGATAATTCTGCTCCCATGAAATACCCCTTATATATGGACTTAAAGTTCTTTGACCATCGTAACATGTTCAATACCTGCTTCGTCGAAGGGCTTTCCTCTTTCTAAGTAACCTTCTTTCGAATACAGAGATTTAGTGTAACTTTGAGAGTGGAGTGTTATATTTTTGAATCCCTGTTTTTTTGCCTCAGATTCCAATGCTCTTAATATTAATGATGCGATCCCTTTTCTTCGAAAAGTGTCTAGGACGGCCATCCTGCCTAATCTTGCAGTATTTATTTCTCCATCTGCTGATTTGATGATCCGCCCTGTTCCTACAGTTTGACCAAATGACTCCGCAATAACATGAGTGGCGTTTAAATCATAACCGTCACTTTCGACAGATTGGTCGATCTGCTGTTCATTTATAAATACGATTTCTCGGACCTTCATGGCTGAAGAAAAATCAGCTTTAGTTTTAACTACACGTATTACAATCTCCATTCATCTATTATAAAGCCAAGAAATATTTTTACTTGATGGGTTAGCACATGCGTGTTAAAACGCAGTAAATCAATATCGGAGAATTTTATGACTAACAAAGTTTCAGTTAATGAAAAGCCTTTGTCAGATTGGAACTCGACATGGGTGGAGTTAATGGGCGCTGAAGTAAAAGTATATCAGGGCAAGGGGTGGTTCCTGAGAGGAATTGAGATGGGTGACCCTTCTAATGAGCCTTTGATTTTGCTCCATGGCATCGGTGGCCACGGTGAGACTTATGCCAGGAATATTCCCAACCTATCTAAACATTTTCATGTTTTTGCTCTAGATATGCTTTATCACGGTTATTCTCAAAAGGAACCTTTCGACGGAGCCAATGTTGTAGACGGGTACGTAGATTCTTTGGCTGATTTTATTGATACTCAAGGATTGAAACACCCTCATATCGAAGGAGAGTCTCTGGGTTCAATCGTCGCATTTCACCTAGGACTAAAATATCCTGGAAAAGCAGGAAGTTTGATATTAAATACTGGGGCTCCAGTCAAATTTAAGGATAAACCCGGAATCAGAGAAAATCCTGATGGAGTGAAAGCACTCGCGCGGACATCGCTTGACGCAGTAAATAATCCTACACCCGAAACTATAAGGAAACGATTAGAGTGGCTTATGGCAAAACCAGATAGAGTCACTGACGAACTTGTAGATATTCGCTTGAAACTGTACCAAGATCCCGAAGTGAGAAAATCAATGAATAACGTTTATACGAATGCTTTTATTGACCAAATTCTCTTCGACAAGTACTGGGTTGCGGAAGAAGATTGTGCCCGACTCAAGGATAAGTCATTGGTATTTTGGACGGAGTTCAACCCCGGAGAAGGTCCTGATATTGGAGAGAAGTTTCATTCATTGATCCCAGGGTCTAGTTATTATTGCATGGAAGATGCAGCACATTGGCCTCAGTGGGAACACCCAGAAGAACATGACCAAGTCTTAATCGATTTCATCGGAGGCAAGCTTTAGGCGCTACTTTTAAGTATTTCGTCCTTTTTATTGATTAATGATTCTGATACTCGCGGCCCGAAGTTTTGAACGACTAGGGCCGCGGCATAAGAACCTAGCTTAGCTGCGTCTTCAGGGCTTTCACCATTCACTAGGCCAAAAATTGCCCCTGCCGCAAAAGCATCTCCCGCTCCTGTACTATCGATAGCAGAAACTGCTCGTGCGTTGACGAATTCTTGCCGACCACGATTCGAAATGTAAGCACCACTAGCACCACAAGTCATAAAAACTAAATCACAGTCCAAACCTAGTTTGGAAAGGCTTAATTCTCTGTTGGATTTTTCATCTCCAGATTCCTGGTCAACATTTGAATAAATTGCTGCTTCATGCTCGTTACAAAAAATTATATCAATAGAGTTAGTTACAATTTGCTTAAATTCATCGGCAAAAAGGCTAACGAAACCAGGATCTGAAAGACTAAGAGCTATTGGAATATTATTTGATCTAGCGATATTAATAACGTGGTTTGCAGCCAATCTAGTCTTGTCTGATCCCCACATGTACCCCTCTATATAAACTAAGCGACTATTTAAAATTCCAGATTCGTTGATATCTTCAGGGCCTATTTCTGTTGATACCCCCAAGAAAGTGAGCATAGTTCTTTCCCCATCAGGAGTGACTAATACACAACAAGTGCCAGTAGGACCAGATGCAGATTCAGTTGAATATTCAACCCCATTCTTCTTCAAACTTTCTTTGTATAAATTGCCATTTCCGTCACTACCTACTTTGCCTATAAAGCAGGGACTACCTCCGAATTTTGCAACTCCAACCATCGTATTGGCTGTTGAACCGCCCGCTGCTTCGTTTTTCACATGAGCTTTAAGTAGTTGAATTACATGTTCTTGTTCTTCATGAGTTGCAAATTCCATTAAGCCTTTTTTGAGGCCAAGCATCAATAATTCATCATCTGAAACTCTCAATTCAATGTCTACAATTGCATTACCAAGGCCATAAACATCATAGAGCTTACCCACTTTGATCTCCTGTAATAAAAAGTATCGCGGACCAAGATTAAATTAAATCCGCATTTGCGTTGACAGTACTGGCATGCATGTTACACTCAAGGAGACAAGTTTAATCAATAATTTCTTAACTTTGGAATACTAAATGTACGGCGAGAAACGCCCCGAAATCGATCCCGATGAGGTTTTGCGCAATTTGCGTGGTGGTTTTGATAATATCCGCACGAAAATTCCTGGCGGGAAAAGCCTTAAAACCTTGTTCCCATTTTTGCTTATAATAATAGGATTATTATGGGGTGGCTCAGGGTTTTACACGGTAGGCCCAGAAGAACAAGCTGCTGTCAGACTATTTGGCGAATACCGAGGTACTGAAGGTCCTGGTTTGCATTGGTACCCCCCATCTCCTGTTGGAACTACGAATATAGAATCTGTGCTCGAAACCAAAACTGTTGAGATTGGATTCCGATCTCAACCTGCTCGCGATGTTCCTGTTGAAGCTTTGATGATCACTGGAGATCTCAACATTGTAGATATCCAGATGGTTGTTCAGTACAGGATTGCTAATTTGGAAGATTTCCTTTTTTCAGTTGATGATCCCGGAGACGCAGATCGTGACTCCAGGGAAGGAAGACCCGATGGCAGAACTTTAATTGATGCAACTGAATCTGCTCTTCGGCAAGTGATTGGTCAGCGTTCTATTGATGATGCCTTAACATCAGGAAGAGAAGCGGTTCAAGAAGATACAAAGGCCTTACTTCAAGAACTAGTCGATGATTATGCATCAGGATTGGAAATTCTTCAGGTAATTTTGCAGACTGTCAGACCTCCTGACCAAGTTCGTGATGCATTTGATGATGTTGTGCGAGCTAGAGTCGATAAGGAGAGCCGTATTAACGAAGCTTTGGCCTACGAACAAGACAGAATTCCTAGGGAATTGGGTGATGCAGAGCAAGTGGTTCAAGCGGCAGAAGGTTTTAAAGCGGCAAGAATAGCAAGAGCCCGTGGTGAAGCAGATCGTTTTACTGCGATTCTTAATGAATATGAACAATCTAAGGAAGTCACAAGGCAGAGGTTATATTTAGAGTCCATAGAGGAAGTTTTGCCCAATTTAACTCTGTACGTATTTGATCCTGAAGCTGCTAATGGTGTTTTGCCTTTGATGCAACTTGGACCAGATGGTAGTTCACTAGCCTCTGTAGCACGAGGTGGAAACTGATGCGTTTAATTATTGCCTTGATAGCATTAGTAGTGATCCTAGTAGTGGGGGTTCCTCAGGTTTTCTATACAGTTGATCAGACACAATATGTTGTTATTACTCGTTTTGGAGAAGTCCAAGGAGTAGAAAGAGAACCTGGCTTAAAGATTAAAGCCCCATTTGTCGATCAGGTAAACGTCATAGACAAAAGGTTATTAAGGGTGGACGTTCCTCCTTCCAGTATGCCTGATGTAGAAAACCAATTCTTGGATATAGATGCTTACGTTAGATATCGGATAGTCGATCCTCGATCTTTCCGTGAAGTGTTGCTTAACGAGATTAGCGCAAGCTCTAGGATAAGTAACATTGTTGTAGCAGAGTTACGTTCTGACATTGGTAAAAGGCTCCGTTCAGAAATTATAGGTGGGCGCCTGAGTGAAACCGTTGATGGGGTCAGTAATGTTGAGCCTTTATTGAGTTCGGATGGCCAATTTACGCGTGAAGCTATTACATCAAGAGTCCGTGATCGAGCTGATCAGAGGGCTAAAGAGCAAAGCTTTGGTGTTGAAATAGTCGATGTCAGGATCAAACGTGCCGACTTCCCCGCCGCAACTGAAGAAAACGTTTTAACCAGAATGCGTACTGAAAGAGATGTCCAAGCCCAAAGGCTAAGAGCTGAAGGTGAGGAAGAGTTCCTTACACTTACGGCAGATGTTAATAGGCGAGTAGAAATTATTAGAGCTGAGGCTGAAGAGACATCAAATCGTACGCGTGGTGAGGGTGAAGCAGAGGCTATCAGCATTTTGGCAGAGGCTTTGGAAGAAGATCCCGAATTGTTCTCATTTCTACGAAGCCTAGAGTCTTACAAAGCATTTCTTTCTAGTAACTCTACTTTGGTCCTTAGTTCCGATAGCGAACTATTCAGGTATTTACAGGGTGCCAGTGGTAGTGATGATCTTGACGGAGAAATGTTCCTTCAGTTGGTTGAAGCTTTAAGCAAATTAGATTAATAATTTCATTCGCCAACCGATTATGTATTCTCCTTGGCTTCGAGGTATTTTGTACAAATCAAAGGTGTTGTTATGTCTAGAAAATCATCTCAAAAGTTTGAAACTGAACGCGAACCGGTTGTAAGTTCGAGAGCTGTTGTAGCAGCTAATCAACCCATTGCTTCTGCCGCTGGCATAAGCATGCTGGCAGCCGGTGGAAATGTCGCGGATGCTGCTGTGGCTACTGTTTTCACATGTGGGGTAGTTGAGCCACAAATGGTTGGCCCTTTAGGCGGTGGATATGCTGTTCATAGAGATTCTAATGGTGAAATCACAGTATTAGATTTTTATGCTGAAGGTCCTGGTTCAGCTACTGAGCATTTATATGAACCTGACCCTGCTGCTGGATTTGGTATGGTGAAGGGCGATAAAAACCAAACTGGCCACCTTGCTAGTGGTATACCTGGTAACGCAAAAGGGTGGATAAGGCTGCATGAATTGAAGGGTAGCCTCCCACTTTCTCAAGTGCTGGCTCCTGCCATCAGCGCAGCTGAAAACGGCTTCCCTATATCCTCTTACTTACGGTATTCAATCGCGAATACTCGTCAACAATTAAGCATGTTTCCTGAATCTGCAAACACATTCCTTCACAATGGTGAAGTGCCTCCTGTTGGCCATCGACTTGTGCAACGCGAAGCAGCGGAATCATTAAGACTATTTGCTGAAATGGGTTCAGATGCTGTGTACAACGGCCCTATAGGAAAGGCATTAGTTGCGGAAATGGAAGCTGGTCAGGGATTGGTAACTCAGGCTGATTTAGACCAATACGAAGTTCGGCAACCGGAACCAATTCGTGGAACCTACAGAGGGTTGGATATTATAGGAACACCATTGACTAGCGGTGGCGGTCTTTTAAATATGCTAGGTTTGAATATCTTAGAGAATTTTGATGTTCGTTCTTTAGGTTTTGGCACCGCAAAATATTGGCACTTACTAATCGAAACCTTAAAAATCATGTTCGCTGATCGTGCAAAGTTCCTTGGAGATCCTAAGTTTGTCGACTTTCCTCATGATGCACTGCTCGATAAAAGCTATGCAAAGTTTAGGGCATCTCAGATAAGAATGGATCAACCAGGAATTCCAGAAGGAGGAGATCCTGCATCTGTGACATCAGGACATACTACTCATTTGTCTATTATGGCTGCCGATGGTTCTGCAGTTACTATGACCACTACTCTTAATAATTCATTTGGGGGCAGGGTAATGGTTCCTGGTACAGGTTTGCTAATAAACAATAATATGGCTCTTTTCAACCCTAATCCAGGTCTACCTAATTCCGTAGGTCCATATAAACGAATGTTAACCGCGACAGCAGCTACGGTCGTTGAGCGTGATGGATCACCCTTATTTGCAATAGGAACCCCTGGAGGCATTCGCATTTTCCCTACTGTCCTACAGGGTATTATTAATGTTATAGATCACGAAATGAGCCTACAAGAAGCAGTCGAAGCTCCAAGAATCTGGGCCAGCGGCAATACAGTTGAATTTGAGACCATCTGCGACCCGAGTGTTATTTCTGAGCTCGAACGTATGGGGCACAATATGTTTGAACTTGCTGTTATTGCCAATAGTATGAATGCAGTTCAAATGGATCAAACTACTGGTCTATTGACCGCCGCAACTTGTTGGCGTGGAGACGGTCAACCCGCTGGATTATCCGGAGCTTTCGCAAAACACCGTGATGATTGGTTTGGTTAATCAGAAATTATTGATGTAGTTATAACTAATGTTTTTAATTTTGAGACCGGGTAGACTCAGTTTATGAACCCTGACTCTATTAGAAATTTTTGCATCATTGCGCATATAGATCATGGTAAATCGACGCTTGCTGATAGGATTTTGGAATTTACTGGTGCTTTAACTGCTCGGCAAATGCAAGCTCAAGTTTTAGACACTATGGATCTCGAAAGAGAACGAGGTATCACTATAAAGGCTCAAGCTGTAAGGATGAGCTATAGCATAGGTGAAGCTGAGTACGAGCTTAACTTAATTGATACACCCGGACACGTTGATTTTTCATATGAAGTTTCTAGGTCCCTTGCAGCCTGCGAAGGCGCAATTCTAGTTGTTGATGCTACTCAAGGTATCCAGGCACAAACCCTAGCAAATGTTTATTTGGCCCTTGATCACGATTTAACCATTATCCCGGTAATGAACAAGATTGATTTACAACAGGCTGATATTGAACGAACTCTAGAGGAGCTGGAACAAGCTTTTGGTTTTACTAAAGAAGAAGTTTTATCAGTTTCAGCAAAGGATGGAACCGGGATAGAAGAGCTTCTGTCTGAGATTGTAGAAAGAGTCCCACCACCAGAAGCTGAACTAGGAAAACCGTTGCGCGCTTTGATATTCGACTCTAAATATGATTCCTACAAAGGTGTTGTTGCCTATGTGAGAGTAATTGATGGAGAACTGGGATCAGCACAGAAAATCAAAATGTTAGCCACGGGATCGCAGGCAGACGTTTTAGAAGTTGGTGTCTTCAGACCCGATATGAGCCGAGTGAGTTCTTTATCTGCTGGCGAAGTCGGTTATGTAGCTACGGGCCTTAAAAGCGTTGGGGAAGCACAAGTAGGGGATACAATCACATTAGCAAAACGTGGAGCTGAGAACCCTCTCCCTGGATATGGTGCTCAGAAGCCAATGGTTTTTGCAGGACTCTATCCCGCTGATGGGAGTGAATTCCATGAATTGCGCGAATCTCTAGAAAAGTTGCAACTCAACGATGCAGCATTAGGATTTGAACCAGAAAATTCTGGAGCTTTAGGGCCTGGTTTTAGGTGTGGATTTTTGGGATTACTGCATATGGAAATTGTCCAAGAGCGCTTAGAAAGAGAGTATGGCTTAGATTTAGTAGTGACTGCCCCCAGTGTTGCATACAGGGTTGTCATGAACTCAGGTGAAATTATAGAAATCGATCGTCCTACTGATTTACCAACAGGAGGAGAAAGAGAAAAAGTTTTAGAGCCTTGGTTGAACATCAGCGTTATTACTCCTTCTAGATTTGTGGGCGGTATGATGGAAGTAATAAACAACCGAAGAGGGATCTTCAAACGTACTGAATATTTGGACACGGGAAGACTATCTTCATCTGATAATTCTCAACCTTCATCTGATCCGCGCATTTTGCTGGAGGCCCAAATGCCTATGGCTGAAGTTTTGGTTGATTTTTATGACCAGGTAAAAACACGATCAAAAGGATATGCTTCTTTAGACTATTCTTTTGACGAATATAAAAGTGCTGAACTAGTAAGGCTAGATGTTCTTGTTAATGAAATTGCCGTAGATGCACTTTCACTCATAACCCATAGAGAAGCGGCACAAGCACAAGGCAGGGCTTTGGTTGTCAAATTGAGATCGTTGATCCCACGACAACTATTCGATGTTCCAATCCAGGCAGCTATAGGCTCAAGGATTATTGCTAGAGAAACCGTTAAGGCTTTAAGGAAAAATGTCCTGGCGAAGTGTTATGGGGGTGACGTTTCTCGAAAACGAAAACTACTTGAGAAACAAGCTGAAGGTAAAAAAAGGATGAAACGAGTGGGGAACGTAGAGGTACCTCAAGAGGCTTTTCTGGCAGTTCTTAAAATGGATCGATAAGCTTTCTGAGTTTTCGTTAAATTTTTAAATTTTGGAGCCATGATTTTACTTCATCAGCATATTTAGGCTCATGAAGTGCGATATGAACTGCTGCCTTAAGAAGCCCTATGGGATTGCCGCAATCGAACCTATCTCCTGAGTAAGGATATGCCAGAATCTTCTTTTCTTTCAGTAATAAATTCATTGCATCGGTCAACTGAATTTCTCCGCCGGACCCGGGTTTTGTACCCTTAAGAACAGAAAAAATTTCCGGGACAAAAATATAAGGCCCTGTAATAGCAAGATTTGAAGGTGCATCAGCAATACTTGGTTTTTCTATCACTTTATTAATTGAGTACGGAATTTTATCGGTTTTCTCTGTGTCTATTATTCCGAAACGCGGTAAATCAGATTTATTAACACGAGCAACTCCTACCACGCTGGATCCAGTTTCCTTAAATGAAGTTAGAAGTTGATCTGTAACAGGAGGATCCCCGAGTATTAGTTCGTCTGGTAGATAGACAATAAATGGTTCATTTCCAACTACCTTTTTTGCTTGTAATACTGCGTGTCCTAGCCCTAATTGTTCTGACTGGCGGACATAAATTATATCTGCCATTCTAGAAATTCTTTTGAACTCTTCAAGATAAGGATGATCTCGCTGTGCCAGTACAGATTCAAGATCTGGGTTTAAATCGAAATAATCCTCTGTTACTTGCTTACCTCGAGAAGTTATTATGATTATTCTTTCGATGCCTGCGTTGCATGCTTGTTCAACTGCATAGTGAATGACAGGTTTATTAACTAAGGGTAACATTTCCTTAGGTACGGCTTTTGCGATAGGCAAAAAACGAGTTCCATAGCCTGCAGCTGCAATCACAGCGGTTCGTACGTATTGCATAGACATATTTTAACCTATTTCTAATTGCGCAGTTTAGAAGGATTGAATGAACACAACAATTAAAAATCATAGATTTTACTTGCTCTTTTTCCCTCTTGGGCATATGGCTGTGGATTGGGGAGGTGGCGCGATTTTACTGTTGGCCCCTGCAATAGCGATTGCTTACGATCTTTCTGCTCTTCAGGTTGGCATTCTTCTAACTTCAATGGAGTTGGGAGCTGGAATGGCATACGCACCGGCAGGAATGCTGGGCGATAGAATTAAAAGGCGCGGGTCTTTGCTATTACTGTCCTTCTGGTGGGTAGCGATTGGGTTTTTTATTGCTTCATTTGCCCCAAATTATTGGTCTTTAGTTGCGCTGATTACTGTAGCAATAGTTGGGGTTGCAGCTTGGCATCCTGTTGCGACCGGTGTCATGGTAGAGCAAATGAGTGATCGTAAAGCACAAGCATTAGGTATACACGCGATTGGCGGAACGATCTCCCATGTGCTAGCGCCCCTGAGTGTAGGGTTTTTATTGATTTATTTTGACTGGCGAGAGGTGCTTCAGATATCTGCTATTCCAGCTTTGGTAGTGGGCGTGTCGTTGATTTGGTTAAGAAAGCGTATTCCCGATAGCAAAGGTGAAAAGATTAGTAAGTCCGATTTGCGAAATATTTGGGAAGCTTGGCGAACACCTTTAGGTGTAATTACCGCGCTAATGTTAGGCACTTACCAAACTTCATTCGTTGCATTACAAGCAATGACCCCATTATTTTTAGTTAGAGAGCATGAATTTTCTATAGCCCTGACTAGTGTGGTTTTTGCCGGAATGCTAACCGGAGGAGCTATTTTATCACCTTTGATTGGGAGAGCATCGGACACAATTGGACGCAAACCTGTTGCAGCGGCCGCTTTATTTGGTGCGGGAATTATGGCTATAGTTGCTGCTTTTGCAACAAGCGGGTTACTACTTGTGGGAGGTTTAATCATTTCTGGCACATTAATTGTATGTGTTCGGTCAGTAATGCTCGCTAGCGCAGTCGACGTAACATCTGGGCGAGAATCTACAGCGTTAGGTCTTGCATTCACTATAATGGATGGCGTTGGAGCTTTGGGAGCTATTACTGCAGGCGCTATAGGAACTAATGATTTGCGCTTAGCTATTGGTTTTGCAGGATTCGCTGCAATTGTTGCTTTAGTCTTTGCTTTTTTATTACCGTCAAAGATCCTTAGCCTTCAGGAATCTACGGTTTAATACCTAATCCAAACAAATCTGGCATAATGTGCTTGGTCGTGCTAGACGGGGAGATAGCGGTGCCCTATACCCGCAATCCGCTATAGCGGGGTTGAATTCCTGTTTAGAGTTGACCTTAGTGTCTCTGGTTTTGAGTGTTGTGTTGAGAATTAGGCCCTGCGCAACGGTTTCCTGTGAACCCCGTCAGGTCCGGAAGGAAGCAGCGGTAAGCAGTGCATTCTGTGTGCCGCAGGTAAGCCTAGTTTGAGCAAGACTCATATAACTATGCACTGAGTAATCGGCGCAAAGGCAGGTGCACGACCGCTTTTCAAATTCGGTTGAAATTAAGAGTGAGAATTATGCCGAATAAAGCCCTAGGACAACACTTCCTGAACGATAATAACATCCTAAATCTGATTGCGGATTCAGCTCTAATCCAGCCTGAAGATTTTGTGGTTGAAATTGGCCCTGGTAAAGGTTCGCTTACACGAGTTTTAGCGGAACGTACTGTGAAGTTGACTGCTATTGAACTTGATTCTTCGTTATCTGATTCATTGAAAAGGGAATTTGGTCCCAAAGTGCAAATTCTAAATGCAGACGCGAGAAATTTTGATCCAGCTACGCTCTTTAAGAAAACTGATCGGTATATTCTCCTAGGTAATCTTCCTTATTATGCGGCATTGCCAATATTGAGGAGTTTCTTAGAAAGCGAGCGTCCTCCCATGAGAATAGTCGCTTTAGTTCAGCGTGAGGTTGCAAAACTTCTATGTGCTGAACCCGGTTCAATGTCATTAATTTCAGTCGCTTTTCAAGTTTATGGACATTTGAAAATATTAAGGAATGTGAAACCGGGTTCCTTTGTTCCGCCTCCAAAAGTTACATCAAGTATTATTACTGTGGAGCTGCGTTCTGATTATTTAGAAAGAATTAAAAATAAAAGAGACTTTTTCCAGATAGTGAAAGCAGGGTTCCATTCACCAAGGAAGCAGCTTAAAAATTCAATTGCTTTGTCCATGGGGTTGTCCAATTCAGAAATTGTAGAAATGATGAATAGGGCTAAAATCAATCCTTCCAGAAGAGCAGAAACTTTGAGCATTGATGAATGGATTAACCTGCATCTCTCAAGCATGGAAGCATAGATTATTGAGGTGTAAAACTATGACTCTGATTAATAAGAAATTCACTGTTGCTAATGGGAATAAAGTTGGATATTTAGAGGCTGGTGAGGGTTTTCCTCTAATATTATTACACGGAAGAGATGCACTGATGTCTTCTGAGCAATGGCGATTGAATATCCCAGCGTTAGCTGGATTTTCTCATGTTTATTCATTAGATATGTTGGGATATGGTGAGTCAGACCTTCCCTTAGATGGCTATACGTTTGATACATTCGTGGAGATGATTGAAGGATTTATGGAGTCGCTAGATATTCCTCAAGCAGACTTATGTGGCCAAAGTGCAGGAGGATGGTTTGCTGCGCTGTATGCATGGAAATATCCTCATAGGGTTAGGAAATTAGTCTTAGTGGGGAACGCAGGTGCTAATTTGAAAGGTCCTGCTGCTCCTACTGAATGGACACCACCGGAAATGGATTTTATTAAGGAGCGCTTTTACTGGGCGTGGGCTGACAACGTCGAAGTTACTGAACAAATGATACAAAAAGCATATGACTTGGCTCGAAGACCAGGAAGAGGTGAATCTTGGTTGTCATTGATTAAGGCTACCCATGATATTCAAGAGAGAGAGAAGTATCTTTTATTAGATAAGTTGCCAGATGTACATGCTCCTACATTGATCATATGGGGATCAAACCCTTCAGCCATCGGCCTTGAGCATGCGCATTCACAGCATGCTATTTTGCCGAACTCCCGGATTGTTATTGTTGAAAACGGTGGCCATAGTGTTCAAGGAATAAAACCGAGAGAGTTTGAGAGAATAACCATTCAATTCCTTAAGGAATCTTCTTAGTTTGCAGTCAGTAACGGTCCTTGCTCCAGCTAAAGTAAATCTTTCATTGTCAATTTGCGGCATAAGGCCGGATGGGTATCATAATATAAGTACGATTATGCAGGCGGTAAATTTAACTGATATGTTGGAATTTAAACATTCACCTAGCTTGAAGCTGGTGACTGATTCCGATAATTTGGGGCCAACCGATACAAATTTAATAATGCAGGCCGCAATCTCCTTAAAAGAGATTTCGAATTTCAAATCTGGTGCATTTATAAGACTAAATAAGAAAATCCCTATCAGCGCAGGACTAGGCGGGGGTAGTAGTGATGCAGCGGCTGCCCTTATAGGCCTAAATCTTCTCTGGAATACCAATTTAAGTTTTAATGAACTATGCAATTTGGGTTCTAAATTAGGCAGTGATGTCCCATTTTTCTTTCACGGAGGAACAGCTATTGCTACGAAAAAAGGTGATGAGTTAAGCAGACTTCCAACACCCTATGAGAAGTGGGCACTAATCATTGAAAATCAGAAAGAAGTAATTAGCGCAAAAACTCATAAAATGTATAGTTTTTTGAAACCCGGACATTATTCACTGAACAATGAACCAACCGAGGAAATAAAGCGACTATTATTTAATAACAAGCCAATATTTGCTAACACATTTAATACTTTTGATACTGTCGCTCCACTTATGTATCAGAACTACCATGAAATTAAAAAGCTAGCCATGAAAATAGGGATTCATAATTTAACCTTAGCCGGTTCCGGCCCCTCTTTTTTCTCATTATTCAACGACCATTCTCAAGGTATTTCAATCCAAGATGAATTATTGAGACACGGGGTTAAGAGCCACTTGGTTAACTTACTTGAACCAGAGAATGTGGATCTTTCAACAGGGCCCAGCAATTTGGTAAGTTTTGTATAGGCAGATCTAATCAAATGCAAATTCATTTAAAATCTGATTCAGTAATAATCGCTTTGGCAGTTGACGCTAGAGAGAACTCAGAATTTCGTTATGTTGGATTAAAATTCTCAGAAGGGACTTATTCTTCTCAAATTAATTCTGAAACGAACACTATTATTGAGTTTAGTGAATTTATTTCTGGCCATCCAATAGTTTGTTTTAGTTCTGCGAAACAATTTCTGGGTCATGTTAGTACGCAAACCAGCTCATCATCAATAATTTGGGACTTAAGCGACCTTGCGGAATTTGTAGCGCCTGGTTTATTAGATCCACATATTATTCAAACACCTCAGTCAGACTCTTTGGAAATTTTTGACCCGATAGAAAATCCACCTCTAAATTCAAATTTGAAAGAGGATGCAATAAAAATCTGGAACTTCTTTCAGGCACTTATGGTAAAAATTGATGAATTGCCAGTTCCTGCTATCGAAAAGCTAGCTAGTTTCTCATCACAAGCACAAAGTCCATTTTCAACTTTGTTTGTTTCTCTCCTAAACCAGCAATCAAGCACTAAACATGTTTTTTCAGAATCTGCAAATTTGAAAGAAAGGTTACAAAAACCTAAACCTATTGGTTCACCAACTGCCGCTGTTAATGTGTCCATTGAAGAGATAAATAACTATTTAGGACCTGATGGCCCATTCGCAAAGCGATTCCCGAATTACGAAGCTCGCCCGGAACAACTCGATATGGCTAAGGCTATTGCCAGAACTTTGGGAACCCCAGAAAAAAGCAGAAATCATCATATTATGGTTGAGGGGGGAACTGGCATTGGGAAGTCAGTAGCATATCTTCTTCCAGCAATAATTTTTGCAATAAAGAACAACGTTAGAGTTTTAATTTCTACAAGCACTATCAATCTTCAAGAGCAGCTAGTTAAGAAGGATATTCCTGATGTTTTGGAAACCCTTAAGAGCAGTGACTTGGATATAAATGCTTTCAGATTCAACCAAATGAAAGGAAAGGCAAATTACGTTTGTTTGAAAAAATGGATCTCCCAGGCAAATAGCGAGTATTTAGGAGCTGATCAAGCTAGCGTAATGTGTAAAACGCTATTGTGGCTGGATCATACTAAAACTGGAGACCGAGCTGAATTAAAAATTATGCCATCTGAGATCGGGGCATGGGACCGGATTTCCGCATCAGGCTTTGCGAATTGCAGTGGTGCTAAAGAAGGGAATTGTTTCTACAGACATGCTAGGGAAGAAGCTTTAAGTTCACATATAGTAGTAGTAAATCATGCGCTTTTGCTTTCAGACCTTTTAGTTGAAGGCTCATTGTTGCCAGACTATGAATTTTTAATAATAGACGAAGCGCACAACCTCGAATCAGAAGCGACACGTCAATTCGGATTTAGAGTCACAAGGTCTAGAGTGGAAGATCTGTTGGACAGATTGAGTCAGTCCATTCAATCAATAATTTCCGCGATACAAGAATTGCCAATTCAGGAAACTAGAATTAAAACCTTAAACCTTCAGTGCAGCACAATTATTAGAGGTGCATCAGCTACACGTGAGCTTTGGATTAGCTTATGTCTGATATTAGCGGAAAATGGGAAGTCGCATTCTACTAACACTGAACAAAGAGATGAGCTGAGCATAACGTCAGCAATTAGGTCTTCACCAGACTGGTCAAATTTGGAAATAGCATGGGGTGATTTTGAAAATTCATTTAGCGAACTTTCTACTTTGGTTGAGCGACTAATTGAATTAATCGATATTCCTGCTATAGGGAAAATTTCCAATTTTGAATCAAAAAGCGGTGAGCTTTTTGATTGGACTAGTGAACAAATAGAGCTAAGGGGTAAAGTCGCTAGCTTTATTTCAAAACCCGAATCAGACATGATCTATTGGATAAGCGATATAGCATATGGCCTTAGTATCAACGGTGCCCCACTAGAAGTATCAAGGCAGTTACAAGAGAACCTTTTTTTAAAAAAACAATCTGTCACACTCACTAGTGCCACCTTGACAGTGGACCAAGATTTCAGTCATTTCAGAAGGCGTTTAGGTTTGAGCTCTGCTCCTTCTTTGGATATTGAAACACTGGAAATGACTACCGATGAATTATTTTTGGGTTCCCCTTTTGATTACAAGAACGCTGCACTTTTATGTCTCCCTACAGATGCCCCAGATCCTTGGCAAACTAATTACACGGCATTATTAGCAGATTCATTGGTCGGTTTATTGGGAATTGCAAATGGGCATACGATGGCATTATTTACTTCTTACAAAACTCTTAAGAGCATAGCTTCAGATTTGCGTAAGAGATTAATGTCTACAGGAATTTCTGTTTTAGAGCAAGGAGTTGATGGAACTCCAGATCAATTGGCTAGCAAGTTTATAAATGACCCACGTTCGATACTTTTGGGAACAGCTTCTTTCTGGGAAGGCGTAGATTTAGGAAACCAAGCGCTTAAAATTTTAGTTATGTCGCGATTACCTTTCAGTGTTCCAAGCGACCCTATTTTTTCTGCTCGATCATCTCAGTATAACCAACCTTTTGTGCAATTTGCTGTTCCTCAAGCCATTTTAAAGTTCAGGCAGGGTTTTGGCAGAATGATCAGGAGTAAGGAAGATAAGGGAGTAATTATAGTTCTCGATGGTCGCATTAATACTAAAAATTATGGAAAAACTTTTGTCAGTTCATTGCCAGGCCCAACTATTTCACGGGAGCCATTAGAAGAAATGCTCAAAAGCGTAAGTAATTGGATCAAGGAGTATTAATGACAACCAAGCAATCTATCAATATCTCTCAACCTTTGGATCTAGAACAAACACTTGAAAGTGGCCAGGCATTCCGCTGGAGGAGGGCAGACGGAAATAAGTGGGCTGGCGTCATTGATGGAAATATTTGGGTTTTGTCTAAAAAAGAAAATGTGATTGAAATAGAATCATCTGCGGATCCAGTCGGTGGCTTGGTTAATTCCTTCCACTCATATTTTCGACTTGATGATGATTTGTTGAGTATTCAGAAAGAGATTGGTACTGATGAATTTGTTTCCGCAGGAATTACCAAGAATCCCGGATTGCGAATACTCAGACAAAACCCCTGGGAAACACTTGTGGCATTCATTCTATCTTCAACCTCCAACGTTCCTCGCATTGCCAGGACTATGGAATTATTAGCAACCGAACTTGGAAATCCATTGGAGCTAAATGAAATAAAAAGAAATAGTTTCCCGGGACCGGACGCTTTGATTCGGGCAGGAGAACAGCATTTACGCAATCTAAAATGCGGATTTAGAGCTCCATATATGATTTCAGCGGCTAACTATGTTGAATCCGGCATTATTGACCTCGAAAGCCTATGCGATGTTTCATATTCCGAATCACTAGATACGCTAAAAAAAATACCCGGAGTAGCAGAGAAAATAGCTGACTGTGTAATGCTTTTTTCATTGGAACATTTAGAAGCATTTCCCATAGATCGGTGGATTAGGAGAGCACTCACAAATTGGTACGGATTTGATGAAAAGGCTTCTTATCAACTATGCGCTGAATGGGCACGATCAAAATTTCACGGTTTTTCTGGATACGCTAATCAGTACATTTATTGGGATATCAGGCAAAGCGAGCGACCAATGATAGGGTCAGGATCTACTAAGGCCCTTACTCCTAAATGAACTAAATTTGTATTACGAATTTTCCAAAATGGAGTGATTTTTCCATTTCCTCGTGTGCAAATTGTGCCTCATGCAAATGCAAAACACGGTGAATAATACTTTTAATTGCTCCTAGTTTTGCAAATTCTAGAATTTCCAATAACGAAGCATTGTTGCCCATAAATACACCAAAAATCTCTAACCTTTTTGAAAATAATTTTCCTAAGTGAATCGTCGATTCATATCCAGAAGTAACACCACAAATCCCGTAACGACCATTTACAGAAAGTGAATCATAGAGAGTCTCAAAGAAACGAGCACCAGTAGGGTCTAACACAAGGTCGACTCCTTTCCCTTCAGTTAATTCGTTAATGGATTTGCCTAGCTCTTCCTTTTCATAATTGATGGTAAAATCAGCACCTAAATTTATAGCTTGCGCTGCTTTGTTTTCTGAACTAGTTGCAACAATGCATTTGGCCCCAACAACATTTTTAATTACCTGAATTGCTGCAGTTCCAACTCCGCTAGAACCTGACATTACTAATGCAGTTTCTTCAGGTCGGAGTTGGCCTTTTGTCTTCACAATATCCCAAACCGGTAAAAACACAGTAGGAATACAAGCTGCATTCTCGTAACTGATTTCATCAGGAATAGGCACCAAATTTTCAAAAGGAATTGCAATTAATTCTGCATTAGATCCTTTTCTATGAGTGCCTACCATTTGAGGAGTTGGGTTCAGACGCAGCAGAGGATTTATTAATACTCTAGAACCAACCTTAATTACCCCAGCTCCAACATCACTGCCTATTTCAAGTACTTCTCCAGCACTATCCCCACCAAGAATATGGGGGAATTCAATTGACTTTGGCGTTCCTCTTACACCAGCCCTTGTATAGATATCCAGACGATTGACTGAGCTAGCAAAAATTCGAACTAGGACATCCTTAGTTCCTAATATTGGATCTGGGAAATCCCCAAATTTGAGCACACTAGGGTCACCATGTTCCTCAATGTATGTTGCTTTCATTGTCTAACCCCTCAAGCATTAGCCTTTGAACATAAGTTACTTGTGATTGCCGGCCTTTTACTTTGCCATCAATCACAGCGTCAGAAAGAAGATCCATCACAACCCTTAATGATTTGTTCTCCGGCAATCCCATTATGAGCAAATCATTAAAAGTAAGTAATGGCCTTAGATGAGCCTTAGATAAGAAAAGTTTAATATTAAACGCCATTTTTCGATTACTTATTCTCAGCAGAATTCGAATTTCATTTTCAGAAAAATGCTTTAATTCTCTTTTGATCCCAGACGGAGAAAGTCCGCGCTTATTTAAATCCTTACTTGTTAATGCATTTTGCAATTTCTCAGTCAGGGACTTTTCTTTTTTGGACATGGAAATACGGGTTGGAGATTCAGTAAGGTTTAATTGAGATAAAAGATACAGAAATAAGGGCATTCCAGATAATCCGGTTATTTTTGCCGATAAAAGAAAATTCTTAAACTCGGAATTATTTAGGTTTCTGAAAATTTCCGAAAATACTCCAACGTTGTGGGCATACAGGAAAATTGAAGCGGCTAGAGGTTCATCGGCGATTGAAATTAATTCATTGCGCAATCGTGATGAGGAAATGCTGTTCAAAAAAGTAATATCGTTCTTTAAAAGTTTTTTTGTTTTGGGATCTAGATCGAAACCCAACCTTACAGAATATTTGATCGCTCGAAGGATTCTTGTAGCATCATCTTTGAAGCTACCCGGATGTAAAATACGGACTGTCTTAGCATGAATGTCCTGCAGTCCATTGTAAGGATCAAGAACTACACCTTGTGAGCCATTGTTAAGTGAAATTGCAATTGAGTTAATAGAGAAATCTCTTCTTGCAAGGTCCGATTCAATATCGCTAAGCAATACCTTAGGTAATGATCCTGGTTTTGTGTATATTTCTGTACGAGCACTTGCTATGTCGACGGGGAAATTGGCAATTTGAGTTTTCGCAGTCGAAAATCGTTCGAAATGTTGAAACGGCATTTTTATATTACTGATCAGCTTCAATACATCAACATCAACAACTAAATCCAAATCTTTTGAGGGTTTTCCTAAAATACCATCTCTAACTGAACCACCCACCAACCAAACATTCGCCCCCGCATAATTACATTGAGTAACAAACGCAAGAATTGGATTTAGAACTTCTCTCGAAATGATTTGATTAAGCGGAATTTTCACTTGACTCATCAGTTAAGACTAACACTACTTGCACTTATTAATGATGAGTGTTTCGTTGACACTCTTGTTCGTGAGGGTAGAATCGAAGTTAAGAAAAAAAGAGGTCTTTATGAATAACCGTAAAGCTGACGTATATTTTGATTTTGGCTGACCTTTTGTGTGGAATGCAGCCGTTTGGCTGGATATGGTGAAAGAAGCTAGAGGTGGTGTAGAGCCAATTGATATTACATGGAAACCATTTTCGCTTGACCAGATTAATCAAAAAGTAGGGGAAGGTTATTTAGTCTGGGATGAAGATGAAGAAAACATACCGGATCGTTTATGGGGCCTTAGGGCAGCTGTAGCTGCTGATTCACAGGGTTCTGAATTCCTCAATAAGCTTTTGCCGTTACTTTTAAAAGCTCGACATGAAGACAGAAAAAATCTAGGTGATTTTGATGTACTAAGAAATGCAGCGGAGCAAGCTGGTTTAAATTCAGATCAATTTCTAAAAGATTTGAAAGATAGATCAAGCTTGGATGCGGTTGCTAAAAGCCACACTCATGCCGTTGAGCAATTAGGAGTATTTGGAACCCCGACCTTTGTTTTCGAGGATGGTGGGACTGCTTTTTTGAAATTAATACGCCCAGATACTCCTGAGGCTGCAGAAAAAGATTTTGAAAATGTAATGAGCTTAGTTGAAAATGCTCGTTACGTCGGTGAGATTAAGCGGCCTCAACCACCATGGCCAAGAGGAATTTAGGAGGGTAGTAATTGCCGAACCCGGATGGAATTCTCCGTTCTCTCCAAAAATCTTTAGGTATCTGGTTTAAAAACCCAGATATTTTGAAAGAGGCACTAACTCACCGCTCATTTCTTAACGAAAATGAATCACTCCGACATGGTAGCTACGAGAGACTTGAATACTTAGGTGATGCTTTCCTTGGTTGGGTAGTGGCTACTGAATTGTACGAAAAGTTCCCTGAATATGACGAAGGGGCTCTTACACTTGCGCGTTCACAATTGGTCAGAGGTGAGCAGTTAGCTCAGCTTGCTAGGTCAATCGAACTAGGTTCTTATTTGAATATGGGCCAAGGTGAAGAAAAATCAGGAGGTAGGGATAGAAATTCAACCCTTGCTGCTGCACTGGAAGCATTAATTGCAGCTATCGTGATTGATCAAGGAGAAACTAAAGCATATCGATTGATTTCAAGTTGGATCAACGATGATTTGGAGTCTTTTGAGGCTCAAGCTCCCAAACTTGATTCCAAAAGTAATCTTCAAGAAGTACTTCAGGAAAAAGGATTGCCTTTACCGGTGTACAGTATCTCTCCAATTGATGACGTTAGCGATGGAAGTACTTTTTTTGCGAGTGTTACTGTCGAGGGCGAAGAAATTGGAACAGGATCTGGTAAAAAAAAGAACCAAGCTGAGCAACAAGCTGCGTTTAATGCACTAAAAAAATTAAGCAATAATTATTACTAGATTTTCGAAATTTGTTTAAGGGTATCAGAACTTATGGCATTTCGTTTTTTTCGCAAACCTGAAAAAACAGATAGCGCGTTAAACTTAACTAGGAAATCTTGGGGAAGCAATATTTTCTCCTTTTTAACTCATGCTGGGTCTGTCAGCGAAGAGTATTGGGAGCAACTGGAAGACGCTTTGATATCCGCAGATATTGGTGTACCAACTTCTGTAAAGCTAGTAGAGAGAGTACGCCAAAGAGCAAAAAAAGAAAATCTTCGAGAAATTCAATCTTTCGTGGATGCTTTTAAAGAGGAACTAGCTTCCCTTCTGATGCCTGAGATGCGGGAAGATTTAATTATCCAATATGACGATACCTCAAGCAAACCATTTGTGATTTTAATCGTAGGGGTCAATGGTGTAGGGAAAACTACTAGCATTGCAAAGATTGCAACTCATTATATTGACCATGGTAAGAAAGTAATTATAGGGGCAGGCGATACTTACCGTGCCGCAGCAATAGAGCAGATTCAAATATGGGGAAAACGATTAGGGGTGGATGTTGTAGCTCACCAAGCAGGTTCTGATCCTGGTGCCGTTGCATATGATGCTTACGCTGCAGCGCGATCTCGAAAAGCGGACGTTTTAATTTTTGATACAGCAGGACGCCTTCATAACAAGGATAATCTGATGCAAGAATTACAGAAAATCTCCCGGATATTCAATCGAAATGATGAACTGGCACCTCATCAAACTTTGCTAGTAATTGATGCTACAACTGGCCAAAATGGATTACAGCAAGCAAGAATTTTTAAGGAATCTGTTGGAATTAATGGCGTGTTCCTGACCAAACTGGATGGTACAGCAAAGGGAGGTATCGTTGTAGCGATTGCACAAGAATTAGAAATACCTGTGATGTTTGTTGGTACAGGAGAATCTATGGAAGATTTTTCACTTTTTGAAACTGAAGACTTTGTAAATGCTTTATTCAAGGGTCAAATTGATAATTAGTGGTTAGGTTAATATGTACAGTCAGATAATTGTTTGGCTCATAGTATTAGAAATTTTAGGCCTATTAGGCTTTCTTATAAGTTTTCGTGCCTTTTCCAGATTAAGTGACAAAGGGTATTGCTTTTCTAAACCTGTGGGTCTCCTTCTAATTTCTATACTGACTTGGTTTTTAGGACTTACCCATGTTTTGCCTAATACGCTTGTATCTGTATTGGTAGCATTAATTATTTTGTTAGTTTTATCTTTTTCATCTATAAGGAATCACACTTCAGAATTTTTAGAGTACGTGAGCAAAAATTTAAAAACGATACTAATTTTTGAATTGCTCTTTATCATTGTTTTTGTAATTTTTGCTATCTCTAGATCCTTATCACCTGATTTAAACCATACCGAACAACCAATGGACCTTATGCTATTAAATGCAGTCATAACCAGTCCATCTTACCCTCCTCAAGACCCATGGCTTTCGGGGGAGGTGGTTTCTTATTATTACTTCGGTTACCTTATGTTTGGCGTACTGGCTAATCTAGCATGGCAAGCTCCACAGGTGGCATACAATCTTGGTATTGCTACCGTAGCTGCATTAAGTGCAGTAACTGTATTTGGCATAGTTTTTAACCTTATACGCATTTCCTATGGATCCTGGTTAGGAGCGATTTTTGGTGCATTAGCCGGGGTATTCTTTCTGGTTTTTGCCAGTAACTTAGTTGGAACATTGGAATTACTGAGATCTTCCGGGGTTGGGTCAGAGGGCTTTTGGGAATTTTGGGGAGTTCAAGGCTTAACAGCAACTTCACAGCCATCACACTCTTGGAGACCTGATGATTCATTATGGTGGTGGTGGCGAGCTAGCAGAGTTGTACCAGGTACGATTAATGAATTCCCTATGTTTAGCTTTTTGCTTGGTGATCTACATCCCCACGTAATGTCGATACCATTTGTACTCTTGGTTGTAGGGATTGGCTTACAAATTTACCAAACTCCCAAGTTAATCAACACGGTTTCTCTAGCACAAGTAAGGTTAATTGCCTTTCCTGCAGTGACGATTATATTTCTTATTGGAGCAGCATTAGTTTTGATCAATTGGCCTGCCAATCTTTTTGATTGGGCACAGAATGTTCTTGTGGCGGGTGGAGCGTTTTTTATTATTTTGTTGATTAGCCTGACTGCGCTTGCTACATTAGTCGGTCTTGTAACTTGGAGCCCAAACGCAATCGGGAATTTGGGATGGCCTTTTTCTATTATAGCTATTTCGGCTATCGGGTCACTTGCTGCTATAAATTTGTGGGATTTACCACTAGGTATTGCAATTATCACTGGTGCAGTTCTGCTTAATTTAGCTAGATTCGGATCTAATATTAAACAGAGACTTGGCAGAGGTTTAGTTTTAATTTGGCTAACTATTGCGATGTCAGCAACTGTTTTTATTCCTTACTACTTGACACTGGAGACTACAGGTTCAGGCATAGCAGCACTACGGGACGTAGTCAGTCGTCCTGCACATTTATTTTTGGTATGGGGGGTTTTCATAACT
>Ga0310344_10000824_pt1 | contig 24170 bp, 20 predicted proteins | sample HC15DNA20200_MG_FD_203801 | JGI IMG/M metagenome (GOLD analysis project Ga0310344, IMG submission 203801) | Marine microbial communities from station ALOHA, North Pacific Subtropical Gyre - HC15-DNA-20-200_MG | ecosystem: Environmental > Aquatic > Marine > Oceanic | place: Pacific Ocean: North...
GTTGTTGTAGATATTGTGAGTCCTGAGGATTCCGAACTTAATCGCATTTTGAACTATATTGAAAAGAAGCGCGACCCCAGTCACGTAAAGGCCTATACCGTAAGGCGTTGGGTGAACTGGTTTGCGGGAGCCTGTCTAGAAGTTACACATATCGAGCGGTTTTTTCGAGAGAAGGGTTACCGAGATTGGGTAGAACGTTCGCAAACAGACAGTACCGTCACCGACAGATTAGAACGATACATTCTGGATCTTCCACAGAACGCTCGTGACTACCTAAGAGTAACGCAAGACGGAGATCGACTAGCAACATTAGCGAATCAGGTAGGACTATTTATTAGTACTAGTTACTCAAAGTGATTACGATTTGAAAAAAGCGAATAACTTAGAGTAACTGCTCAGTGCAACGTGTAAGGTTATGTAATCAATAAAATCACAATAAAGAACCCCCCCTTAATCAGTCGAGGGGGGGTTGTGGTTACCCGCCTATATTGAGGGAACCTTAGGCTCTAACTCAATCGAGAGGCGTGCTGTAGTTACCCTCGGCGGGTACCTCCACTGGTCTGTTGACATTTATGAATTAGGACCACCTCCTTTCCGTGGTAATTACAGTCTATGTGATAGTTAAAATTAATTCTAGTCTTCTATGATACTGCCTCGGTTGCGCCAAATATAAATTGGCTTAGAGTGGCGGTTCAATTGTTCTATTCGATTGAAAGGAGAACCGACTATTCCTCAAAATCAACCTATAATCTCTCTGTGAAGAGTACCTGGATATACATACTAGGCGCCATTGGACTGATAGCTGCTGGGGTGGTGGCTTTGAGCCTAGGACACATGCTTGGAAGGGGAAACGAACTGTACGGAACCGAGGTGCAGAACCCCCCTGATCTGAATACGCTCTTACTCCGGCACGTTGATCGAGGCACAGTAACTCTGGCAGACTTCGAGGCTTCGTTGTTGTTGGTATTTTTTGGTTACACCCAGTGTCCAGACATATGCCCATTAACCCTCGCGAAGTTGGTCAAGGTCTACGACGACTTCGGTAAGACTGAGGATATACAGGTGGTCATGATTACTATTGACCCGGCTCACGACACGCCCGAGGTTATCCAAAGATACGTCTCTAGTTTCCATCCTGAATTTATTGGATTGGGAGGTTCCAATACCGAGATAGCTCGAGCAGCTAGAACTTTCTTTATTGGGTATCAGAAGACCGTAAGCGACCAATTTAACCATACTGACGCAATCGCGATACTGGATTCCAGGAGGCGATTACGATACTTCTACAACCAGGAACACGTTACGCGATTGGTTGAGGATCTGCCTAAGCTGTTGTTACGCAGAGACTTCTAATTTAAATAAGGTTCTGACCAAAACCCTTAGATACAAGGAAAGCTTGGCTACGGTTAGCTGTTCGGACCGGGTCTAAAGGACTGTCATGCTCAACGACTAACCATTCAGTTCCTGCCTCTACTGTAGCTGGCAGTAGAATGTCCCAGTCAAGGATTCCATCACCAACATCAGCCCAGCCCTGTTCTTCAGGCCGGTCCGGGTTTAAGTCCTTAACATGTACGCGTGGGCAGCGGCCCCGGTAACGGTCAAGCAATTCCAGGGGGTCCCTGTTACCACGGACAGCCCACGCAATATCAAGTTCCAGAAATAAATCTTCGCTTGCAGCTGCACTAAGGATGATATCCAGTCCTGTTGCTCCTCCTACGCTAACCATCTCAAAATCGTGGTTGTGATAACCGAGATTTAGGCCTGCTTCTCTGCAGGTTTTTCCAAGCAAACCTAGGCGCCTCCCAATCATTTGCCAGCTCGCAGTGTCATTACCCCTTAGTTCAACCGGTAAGAATGGGACCACCAATAACTTCGTTCCTATCTCCCTGTGAAACCCAACCACCCTATCGGTATTACTTTCAAGTTCGTCAAGAGCCACGTGGCTTGATGTAGGTTCGAGGCCATATTTTTCTAGAAGCTCACTCATCGCTTCGCTTTCCAGGCCATGGTCACCGAGCAGTTCTACTCCCGTGTAACCTGCTTCGGCTGCACAAGCAAAATGTGTTTCTGGGCCATTAGGTAGGTTACGGACGGTATAAAGCTGAAGAGCGGTTTTGAGCACAATTAAAACGATTCTGCTAAAGGTCCAGGCAGAAGGGCTTCCGGCCTAGAAGGGGTCGTTGTGGTTCTCATAACGGTACCGGCTTTAGCCGATTCTAGTGAGAGCTCCATAATCTCTAGAACATGAAAGGAGAGTTCACCGCTGGCTCGTGGGGTTTTACCAGCTGCATGCGCACGAATCATCTCAGCCAGACCAAGTCCACGAGACTGGTCCTTGTAATAGTGAGTGAGGACAAGGTCTTCAATTGTATCTGTTGGAGCTGTAGCATTAGGATTTGCTGTTTTCCGGCCATGGTGAATTCTTACAGGGCCCCCAAACGTGTTCGGATCCGGCACAGCCAAGGTTGCGTCGGTACCATAAATTTCTATACGGGGAAGGATGGACGCTTGTACATCAAAGCTCGTTATCAGGGTACTAATAGCTCCACTTACGTGTTTGAGGTTAACTGAAACATGTGTAGGGGTGTTTACAGGGACCACTTCCCCAGTACCTGCAATTCGTTCCTCGAAACCGGTCCCGGTTATAGCGCTCACGTGTTCTACAGGGCCTAGCAAGTGTACAAGGGCAGTGAGGTAGTACGGTCCCATGTCGAATAATGGACCAGCACCTGGTTGGTAAAAGAAATGAGGAGTGGCATGCCAGCTCTCTGGGCCGGGGCTCATCATGAAGGCGGTTGCACCGAGCGGTTGGCCTATGCGTCCCTGGTCTATTACTGACCTACATGTTTGAAGACCGGCTCCTAAGAAGGTGTCAGGCGCACATCCTAGCGGTAGGTTCAGGGAGAGAGAATGTTCCAAGAGTTGCCGTCCGTCATTGGCATTGATTGATAACGGTTTCTCACTATAAACACCCTTGCCTTCTTTCAGCGCTGCAAGACTGACCTCGCTGTGTGCCGCTGGAATAGTCAGATTGAGGATCAAATCAATATCGGGATTAGTCAGGAGCGCATCCACAGTAAGCGACTCGATCCCGAATTCTTTAGCCTTTTCCTCGGACCTGTCAGTGTCGATATCGGCTATTGCACAGAAGTTAAGTTCCGGGAAAGTCTCTTGTGCCTCAAGATAGGTAGTGCTTATGACACCAGCTCCTACAAGCCCGACTCGACTGGAATCAATCATCGCGGGTCCTTGTATGTAGCATAGTGTTCCTCCGATGTTGTGTTGTTAGGCATGATTCCTCCCGATATTCACCATAATATGATGATTGGCCGAGTAGTGGGGTTCGTGGCGAGGTATAGGTCAGCTGTCTGGATTTATTACTACACGGTGTATCCGTAACGAAAGACTCATCTCGTTCGGTAAAAGTTTGGTTTAGGATCTTTAGGTGTCGCGGGAATAAGCCTGTTGACCCCTCACAAAGGTCATAAATGGCCACCCCATTAAGTTATCCCCATCCCATGGACTAAATTTTGCTCGACTTTTAAAGGCTTCAGGCTTCACCGCTCGTTTGTTGTCGAGATCTACCAAGGTGACGTCAGCTGGTGAGCCAGGTTGGAGATTAGGTTTTGGCCAGCCCATCACCTTGGCTGGGCCTGTAGTTAAGAGATGTACGAGTTGCGTTAATTTGAGAATGCCGGTTGTAACTAATCTAGTGTATAGAAGGGGAAAAGCCACTTCTATGTTGGCAATGCCAAAGGGTGCCTCTAAAAAATCACGCTGTTTCTCAGCCAGGGTGTGTGGAGCATGATCCGTACCAATACAGTCGACTTCTCCGGAGTTCAATATATTCTGGAGGTATTTCACATCCTCTTCTCGTCTAAGGGGAGGGGCGACTTTGTGAATTGGGTTGAAGTTCTCAGAAATTTTGTCGGTGAGCGTTAGATGATGAGGTGTTACTTCAGCTGTTACTTTAGTCCCCTCTGCTTTATAAGCCCTAATGACTTCCATTCCGCGTCGGCTACTTACATGGGCAATGTGGACGTGTCCCCCAGTGAAATGAGCAATTTCGCAGTCACGAGCAATCATTATTACTTCAGCTGATATTGGGTTACCAGGGAGACCAAGGCGTTGACTTACTTCGCCCTCGTTGATGACACCGTCCCCCCTTAAGCTAGGGTCTTCAGAGTGGGTCTGAATGACCAGGTCTAATTCGGCAGCATATTCGCATGCTCGCCGCATCAGGTGACTATCTTCTACAGGTATGCCGTCATCTGTAATCATGACTGCCCCTGCCTGCTTTAGAGCTGCAAAGTCCGTTAGTTGGTTGCCAGCCATCCCCTTACTTAAACTTGCAGCTGGCCTTAGTCGTGCTTTACCCAGGCGTTTTGAACGGGTAATTAGTTCTGCCACTAACCCGGGTTCGTCTATAGGGGGTTCTGTGTTTGCCATTGAAATGACGGTGCCATATCCTCCAGCTGTAGCAGCTGCCAAGCCTGTCGACAGGTCTTCCTTGACAACTTGACCTGGTTCTCGTAAATGAGCGTGTAAATCAATAAAAGCTGGGAGTGCAAGGTTACCTTCGGCTTCAAAGAATTCGTCAGTTGATCCACCGAGATCTAGGCCTTCAATGAGACCATCTTTGAAATATAAGTCATGAGGTTCATCACCTTCTCCCAGGCGTGCATTACGGACAACAACCCGACTCATTTTTTGCCCACAAGCAGTGTGTACAGGACAGCCATGCGAATGGGTACCCCGTTCGCGACTTGGGCTTCGATTACGCTTCGTTCAGAATCAGCCAGTCCACCTGAGATCTCAACATCCCGATTAATTGGACCGGGATGGAAGACTAATGCGTTGGGATGGGCAAGCCTGAGTGCTTCCTCTGTTATTTGGTAGCGACTTGCGTACTCGGTTATTGACGGCATCAGACCCGAGGTCATGCGTTCGTGTTGGAGGCGGAGCGCCATTACCGCGCTAGCTTCTTCTAACGCTTCTTCGAGCCGATGATGGCGCGTCACTCCTGGGAGCTGAGCAAATTCTGGTGGGACCAAGGTGGCAGGTCCACACAATGCGATTCTTGCCCCCAGCTTAGTCCACAGTGCTATGTTACTTCTGGCAACCCGCGAGTGGGCGATGTCACCCACAATGGCAAGTTTCATACCGGGAAACCCTTGAAAATCTTTGTAACGTGTTTTGAAGGTATACGCATCTAGAAGAGCCTGAGTTGGGTGGGCTCTACGTCCATCACCAGCATTCACTATCGATGCCTGAGTCCATTGAGTAAGTTGGTGAGGTACACCTGCAACCTGGTGTCTAACTACGTAAAGATCTGCTTGCATGGCATCGATTGTTCGTAAAGTGTCTTTAAGGCTTTCTCCTTTGCTCATACTCGAATTGCCCGACGCGAAACTAACGACGTCGGCTGACTGTGCTCGAGCTGCACGTTCAAAGGAGATCCGCGTCCTAGTAGAGTTTTCAAAAAACAATGTTCCTATTGTGAAGCCCTGCAAAGCTGGTACCTTCTTGATAGTGCGTCCCATCACTTGTGCCATTACATCAGAGGTTTCGAAAAGAGTCTCTACGTCAGCTAATGACCAATCATTAAGGTCGAGTAAGTGGCGAGGAGTAATCGAGTTAAGCATTTCGGTTGGTTCCGGAATTTCTATGGCCACTGTCTCCATTACGGCACCTCCATTAGTTCTACGCCGTCGGTACCATCTATTTCTAATAGTTTGACCTTGATAATCTCCTGTTTACTAGTAGGTATGTTTTTGCCTACGTAGTCCGCCCGAATTGGAAGTTCTCGGTGTCCTCGGTCGACTAGTGCTGCTAGCTGGATTACAGCTGGTCTACCCAGGTCTATTAGGGCGTCTAGTGAAGCCCTAACTGTTCGGCCTGTGTATAACACGTCGTCGCACAACACAATTCGTAGGCCTTGTATATTAAAGGGAACATCTGTCTTCTTTACGATCGGTTGGAGAGCAATTTCTGTTAGGTCATCACGATAAAGGGTTATGTCGAGTTCGCCGACTTCAGGCATTACGCCCTCGAATCTCTCTATCAGGCCTGCTAATCGTTTAGCAATTGGCACGCCACGGGTATGTACGCCAATTAAAGCAAGTTGTTCTGCACCTCGATTTCGTTCAGTAATCTCATGAGCAATGCGCGTTAGAGCTCTTGATACCTCTTGGGAGTTCAGTAAAGTCGTTTTGCGGTCAGTCATGGTGACACCATGAAAGGCATGTAAAGGCTACTTTTGCCCATTTTATTAGAATGAGGACAAAAAAAGACCGGACCCGGATCACCCGGCCCGACATAAGACTTTCTTGTGGTGGTTCTCATTTCCCCCCCTTACCGGCCTCACTGGACCGAGTTAAAGGAACAAACGAGTCTACCAGGGCTAGCTTGTGTCTTGCAATGGGTTTTAAATTTATTCCGCGAATTTTACCAAAACTAGTGGGTTTCATTGCCATGGCAGTTAAGGCTTTGTACCAACTTGCGTCTCTTACATAATTATTGTAGGACTTATGTAGTTATGTAACCAATGCGTCGTTTATGATTTCCTTAATATCCTGCTCATGTTCTTTGTTCATTACCAGCACAGCATTACCTCGTTTGATCACGATAAGATCGTTGACGCCAAGGGTAACGATTACGTCATCAGGGTTTTCTGAGTAGATAACGCTTCTAGACGTCTCAAATCCAATATGGCGACCTAGAACTGTATTGTCTTCCGGGTCATTTTGTTTAAATAGGCGTTCCAGGGCTAGCCAGTCACCAATATCATCCCACTCGAATTCACTAGGAATGACGTAGGCTTTGTTGGTGTGCTCCATAACTGCGTGGTCAATACTGATTTTTTTGAGATTGGGGAATATCTCAGCTACACGTTTTTGTTTGAAAGCTCGTCTCAAGGGAGTCATCAATTCTGGGGCATGTCTGTCAAGTTCTTCGAGTATTGTATCCACTGGCCACACGAAAATGCCGGAGTTCCAAATGTAGCGATTAGTAGCGAGGTAGGTCTTAGCGTCGTTGAGATCAGGTTTTTCAAAAAACCCTTTTATTCTGAAGCCTGGTCCCGACGGTAATCCCTTTTCGATGTATCCATAGCCTGTCGCTGGGCGTGTCGGGTTTATACCAATGGTGATGAGAGAATTTTCTTTTTCAGATAAATTAATTGCATTTTGGAGTGTTCTTCTGAACTTATTAGGTTGGCCAATACTGTGGTCAGAAGGAAAGAAGCCAGTTGTAACATCCCCGTAGCGCTGACGAAGTTCGAGTGAGGTTAAGGCGATTGCCGGTGCTGAGTCTCGACTAACAGGTTCTATGAGAAGGTTATTTTCCGGTAATTCAGGAAGTTGTGCACGGACTAGGGCCTCATACTCCCCAGCTGTCGCAACCAGAATCGTTTCTGGTCCACCGGTTAGGGAGAGGATCCGGTCAAAAGTGGCCTGAATTAGCGTACGTCCGCACTGGGTTAAATCGAGAAACTGTTTGGGTTTATCACTGGTTGACAATGGCCAAAAGCGTTGGCCTTTTCCGCCAGCTAGAATGACCGCGACAAATTTCCGCATGCTGGACATTGTAGACGATCTATGAGACAACTTCAGTACGAGGCTTTTGTCAAAGACTAAGCTACTGTCCGAACCGGCGTTCTCGCGCTTGGAAATGCCTTAGAGCTCGCAAGAAATCTATTTTTCTAAAGTTTGGCCAGAAAGCGTCACAAAAGTAAAATTCGCTGTAAGCTGTTTGCCAAAGTAGAAACCCAGAGAGTCGAATCTCGCCACTGGTCCGAATGACGAAGTCTGGGTCAGGTATGCCTGCGGTGTAGAGGTGGTGTCCAATGTCGTGCGCATCAAGACTTTGCGTTAATTGTTCTAGAGATATACCTTCCTCATTTTTCTGTTCAAGAAGCTTTTTCATGGCAGATACGATTTCTTCTCGGCCGCCGTATCCGAGAGCAACATTAAGGTTTAGGCCACGGTAGTTTTGAGTGGCTCGCTCCATTTCTCTTAGCGCTACCTTAGAGGCTTCAGGGAAATTGTTGATGTTCCCGATAATACGAATTCGCACACCCTTCTGGTGTAGTTCCTGATCTTCAAGCATCAATCTAGCCTGTTCTGCAAACAGGAGATGTAAATGATCAACTTCTTTTTGCGTCCGGTTTCGATTGTCGGTTGAGAACCCCCATAGAGTTACATGACGTATGCCAAGTTCAAGACACCAGTTGAGTACTTCTCTTGCTTTATCGGCTCCGTAATTATGACCGGCTCTCGCGTCGAGCCCGAAGTTGCGGGCAAATCGGCGGTTACCGTCCATAATGATTCCGATGTGGCTTGGCAAAACTATTTGTTTTTTTACGGTACGAAGTAGTTGGCGTTCGTAGAGCCAGTAAATTGGCCTACTTAGGTAATCGATGAAGTCTAAGACAAGCTTGCTGCGAGAAGTGTGGTGGGTCTTGACCTTCACAGAAGTTAGTTTATCGTACGGCGTCTCCCGGGTTGTAGCGGTTAAGTACTCTTAATTAATAGGCACCATTACGTCGAAGAACTACTTCAAAAGTTTTTACGATAATATGTATATCGAGCCAAATAGACCAATTTCGCACGTAAAACGTATCCAGTTCTACGCGTTGGGTATAGCTAGTTTCGCTCCGCCCTGAGACTTGCCAGTGACCGGTTATACCTGGTCGAACCATCTTATAAAACTTGAAAGCAGTACCGTACTTCTGGATTTCATCATTTACGATTGGCCGAGGACCCACGAGGCTCATTTCCCCAATTATTACGTTCCATAATTGGGGAAGTTCGTCGAAGCTGGTTTTACGCAAAATATGTCCGACGTTGGTGATGCGCGGATCTTCTTGCAGCTTCTGATTGGTTAGCCACTCTGCTCGGAGATCTTCATTTTCTCGTAACAATGTCGTAAGTCTATGGTCGGCGCCAGGGACCATAGTACGAAATTTCCAAACAGAGATCTTTTTTCCATTGCGGCCGATTCTTTTGCTTCGATAAAATATAGGACCAGGTGATTCAAAATATATGACTAACCCTACTAGGCAAGCTAATGGACTCAACAGTAGAATTCCAAGGGTCGACCCCACTAAATCGAGTAGCCTCTTAATAAACTGATTAATTGGAAAGTTTAGCGTGTTTGTCACTTCGAGAGTAAGGAGGTCTTTCAGGGATCCAGACTGGATCCCTGAAACAGGTAGATGAGGTAAATCAGGTATAAATTGGACTTTCTCGAATATCGGACTCTTCAGCTTAGCGATATTAGAAGGAGAGTTCGCAGTTGGATTGTTTAAGGTGATGACAGCACGATGAATACCATGTTTAATAGCGAATTCCTCCGCTTCAATAATTTTGCCCTGAATAGGTAAACCACATAAAGAGGTGCTAGATTTTGCTATGTCGTCATCAAAAAAGCAAACTGGGTGTAGGCCGTCAAGTGGTGAGTCGCGGAGTGCTTGACCAATGCGCTGTCCTAGTGCGCTTGCACCTATGATTAGAACTGGCTCCCCCCAAAGGTGAGTTTTCAACAAAAATCGTTTGGTCAAAGCTCGGCTCATAGGTAATAGAATGAAGCTCAACAAAAGAACCAACAACATTACTGATCCAGGGAATTTCGATACCCCCAATAGGAAAACTGCTGCTAAGGAGAAAATTACACTGCTTACAGTTGTAGTTGAAATCTGTTTCTTTAGCTCCTGAGGAGCGGTGAGGCCATATCCCGGGTAGAGGCCTTCTCGCCAGGCCATAAGGGGCCATATCAAGAATAGATAAAGCGATGTTGTTGGTTTCTCGAGAATTGTTGAAAATACTTCTAGGTTGCCCCCCAACCACTTCTGGATTACCCAGATTGCAAGCATTGAGCTAATGATCACTAGGAGGTCTACTAAAGCAAGTATTAACCTGACGCTAAGTTGTTTCGAAGCTGTATCAATCCTGACCTCTTTGGGTGCAATATGTGTCCCCAGCCAACCAGCTACAGCTACGAGAGGATATAAAACTCCTCCGTAGAAAAGAGTGTAATCGTACATGTTAGCGAATAATATTGCTCCGAAGACTGCCAAAAAAATCAGATCGCCCCGCTTAAGTGCTTTCCAGCAGATGACTAGAAGCAAGGCAAGTAAACTTAGTAAACCCAGAATGCCACGTTCAAACATGACCTGAAGGAGAAGGTTGTGGGTATGGGTAGGGACTGGATGAAGTAAGTTTTGTTCAGGAAGTAGATCCTCAAAGAAGTCTGGGAATGAGTTTGCTCCCCACCCAAGCAGAGGCTGCTGAGAGATCCCCTTTAAGGCCGCTTTCCAGTACGGGATCCTAGCTAGTCGGAAATTAAGTCCCTCTGTATTTGGGCCGGGAACATAGGGTGTAGCCGATTCTCCTTGTTCTAGTTGGAATCCGGCGAATGTAGCTGAACCCCCCTTGCTCGGTCTACTTTCTGGGGCTAATCCTACATACCAGTAAAGCTTCTCTGCGTTCCCAAGGAACTCAAATGTCACAGCAAGTCGAGACCATTCTTCATAACGTTCGATGATTTGAGCATCAACGATCTGGCCGAGTTGATTCGCTGAGACTTGGATTTTGTTTGATGTGAGTGAGATAGTCAAGCCAAATGTTTCTGGAGACCCATTATCGTTGAATTTTCCCCATCCCTGTAAGCTTGGCCAGCTGCCATTTTCTGGTCGAACCCAAGCGCTTAGTGTATAGGGCTCATTGGGCTTTATTGGAACTATTTGTTGTAATCTTCGCCAGGATTCCGATCCTGATTTGGTTACGTGATAGCTCGTCAGTTCATGTTTTCCGATATTGACTTTGCTACTGGCGACAATGACTTGCGAATCGTCCCACCAATCTCCGTTGGGCACTTCTGTCCCCTGGAATAAATTGATTCGGTTTGGCTGAGGTTCTACATGCAATAAAAATCCGATGCGTCCCCAGCCTAGTAACGGGCCAAGTCCAGCTGTTATGGCTAGTACTATACTGATCAAGAAAATCTCTATCAGGCGTTTATAAATGGATCTTTTAGGTCCTAGGAATACGAGAATTACTGCTACAAAGATCCAGGCCAACGCGGCTTCTCTGCTTCCTGAAGTGAGGATTCCCAAGGAGGATAAGGTCAAACTTAAGAGTCGGAGCCGGTATGTTGGTGAGAGGATAGCGATGAGGCTACCCAGTACCAAAATTGTGTGTCCGTAAAGCGCGGGAGTGTTTTCCCAAACTATTGCTTGGGCGAGGGTTTTCATTGCAAAGTTAACTTGGTCGATTTGCAACCAACCAAGAACCACGATCGTTGCTAAGCCGGTAAGCAGTCCGTTGCCAATATTTTTTGAATTGATTATCCAGGTTTGGGTAGAACGTAGATTAGCAAAGGCTTTATATACGAGCCAAGCCCCCAATATTTGTAATGCTCCGAAAGCAGCACCCGATAACCCACCATGCCATCCCCAGCTTGTAGCAGACAGTAGTACCGCTATGGCCCAAAGGCCGTCAATCCGATTGAGTTGTTCTCGACGGGAAAAAAAGTAGAAAAGGGCTGCAAGGGGTGGGATGATAGTAGGAAAAAAGGTAATTCCAAAACCTAGAAGGAATGCTGTTCCCCTTATGATCATCGCGGTATCATCCCCAAATGGTGGTTGGCGCTAGCGGTATTATCTCAACAATAAGATATTATTTCTATACTTGTGTCTTTAACATCCACTGTTTTTTTCGGCCACACGTGTATCCCAAGTTGGAAAGTTTATGTTTAGCTTTCGAAGGCATAATGCAGATTTTTGTGTTCTTGACGGGCTCTCGCTCTGCTAATTCAAATCCAATACCAATAGTGAAAAGGTATTATTTAAGGACTTTCGTGTCGAATTGGTACTTTTAATAGTACGGATAAAACCAACATGAATGTATCAGATATCAAGACGCTACTGAACCGAATTAAGAACAGTACGATACCGGCTGTTACATCGACTTATTCTACTCGGATTTTATCGGGTGGTCTCCAATATCTTCTTATTGCGGTGGTTCTAGGGAGAACTATTGGGGCGTCTGGTGTTGGTATTTTCTTGCTCTACTTATCCTGGTTGCAGATCACAGCTACCTTCGGGGCGTTCGGTTACCCAACATTATCCCTTCGAGCAATAGCCACTGCTTTGGAGCGAAACGATCACTTTGAGGCCTACCGATATTGGAAGCGGTCTTTAGGGATTCCCTTTTTTGGGACATTAATTATTGCTATCTTGGCCTTCGCATGGCGCAACCCGATTGCTGGACTTATTTTTCGTGATTTAGAGTTGGGCTGGCTCGTCGTGGCGATTACAGCATCAGCAGTTCCTATGGCAGTGCTACTAATTGCTACTTCGGTCCTTAAGGGGCAAGGTAAGCCGGTCCTGGGTTTGTTCCTGCAATTCGGTGCCGCACCACTGTTGCTATTGCTGGGGTTAGTGACCCACCTGTTTTCTTTCGAAGGTCCGGTCTCAACAGGAGGCCTTATTGTTGGTTTTTCCATCGCGCTCTTCTCAGTAGCCATCATTGCAGTAGGGCTGGCCGATTATGGACTGCGCTTAACCCGACGTGAGGCAAAATCTTCAAAGCACTATCCTGTCGCTTCTTCGGAATTAGGGACTAATGCCGTGGCGGCTCGGTTTTGGTTGATAGATCTTTCTAATCAGGCAAACCTTCGTGTACCAATTATTCTCGTGTCATTTTTTGCTTCTCCGGAAGAAGTGGGTTACTTTGGCGTGTCCTACCAGTTGGTTGCTCAGGTCGGAATACTCTTTACCGCGTTACAAAGTGTTTACTCACCGATCTTCGTGCGAGATTTCACGCGTCGGAAAGCGACCTTACTTCGGCGTCATTTCTTGCAAACGCGGATTTATGCAGTGGCCTTGTATCTACCTATTTTCCTAGTTTTTATTGGAGCAGGTAAATTTTTCCTTGGTCTATCGGGTCCAGACTTTACCCAAGCATTCCCTCTCGTGGTTATTCTTGCTGTTGGGCAGTTGATAAAATCAAGTATGGGTTTGGGGGAATTCTTCAACTTGATGACCAACGCGGAAAGATTTGAAATATCTGCAAGCTTTATCACCCTGGTCCTTACTTTAACGCTAGGTATTTTCCTTGGCGGTAGGTCGGAAACGATAGGAATTGCTATAGCTGTTTCTATTACCCTTGCTTTCAAGAACCTAATTTCAGTGGTAAGGGCAAATCGGACTATTCGACGTCTCGAAGTTCCAGTACCTTGAACACCAATAACCTTCCTGGCTGGTTGGCGCTTGCCCTGGGATGTATGCGATTCGTATTTACTTGGGTCTCAAATAATGCCAGCATAAGCCTAATTAGCTTAACTTCGTTCCTTCTCCTCTGGGGAGTTTTCTTTTTACGAATAAAGTTACCGGTTCTGATAGGCTTAGTTCTTACTGTATTAGGCATTATTTTGGCCTTGTGTCTCTATAGAAGCCACATTAATCGAGTTTCTTTGATTGTCCTTTTAAATTTGTTTTACTGGCTTTTAATTGGTGTTACAGTTGGTGGGATCCACCCGGCAGACCTTCTTAATCTCGGATTTTTCGATGGTGATGGAAAGATTTTCGTTGCCTATCTACCGCTTTTGTTCTTTACTTTGATGCCTGTGAACATGCGATACGTTCACAGTGCTTTAAAGAGCGCGATGGTTATTGGGGGGTATGCAATTGGTTTGTTCGTAATTTGGTGGTTTTATCACCCAAAATTTCTTTCGGGTGGAACCGCGGATGATTTTGTTGGATTTCATGCTATGCACAATACGGCAGGGCTATTTTTCGGTGTGCTTGCTACACTTTTTTTGATCATTGGGTTAGAGACTCGTAGATGGGCCCTGGTGTTTCTTGCTGGAGGACTTGTGTTTGTTGTTTTCGGCACGGCTTCGCGTCAAGCTCTTGTGGCGTTTGCGGTTGCGCTCTTGTGGTATCTGGTGAGAAATTGGCGAATTCGTAGTCTAATTACGGGAGCCTTGATTATCTTAATCACCTTGGTTTCGTTACCGATTGTTGCACCTCAGACTTTTCAACGTACTAAAGATGTATTTACAGAGGAGGTTGTTTCATCGGCGATTCTTACTGCTCAGCGTAGACAATGGATGCCTGGTAGAGAACGTCTTTATGTTGGGGAGAATCACAATCTTATGGTTCGCATGCTTTATTGGACTTATGCCGGTCGCCTCTTTATAGATAGTCCAATATTCGGCATTGGATTTGGTCGCTTTAATGATATGAACACGGGATTCATTGGCCATCGTGGGTTGGTCTACTTTGCTACTAAAGGGGATAGAGTAATTAGTGATCTCTCTGCCCATAATTCATATCTTCATTTATTAGCCGAGTTGGGTGTCACGGGTTTAACGTTACTTCTTTTGGTCTGGTTAATGATTTTTCGTAGCCTTGGTATAGCAAGAAAGCGATTGGTTGGGGCAGGCTTAACACATGCTTATCTTTTCGCTTGTCAGGGACTGATAGTCTTTGTTCTTGTTGGGGCTCTTTTTGATCACGGACTTGGAGCCCCAAGTTTGATTATTCCTGTTGGGATTTTTGTTGGATCTGCTTATGGATTAGTTCGCAAAGCTCGAATGCTATTTGAGGAGTGACAGGATGTGGCGCTTAATACTGGTATCACTGCTTCAGGGCAGATAAGGTTAAACAGGTGAGGTGAAGACAGTGTCGCCATTACCCAATTTCATCTATCTAGGTCCTAGCAAGGCCGGTTCGTCATGGCTTTTCCAGGTTCTTAAATGGCATCCCGAAACCTATATAACTCCAGCGAAGGATCTATATTTCTTTGACCGCTTTTTTCACAGGGGAGTTGACTGGTACAGTCGGCAATTTGAAGGGGCCAAAGGGTATAGGGTTGTTGGTGAGATTTCCCACGATTACCTTTTTTCTTTGAAAGCGGCTGAGAGGATGGTTAATTTAATTCCAGACGTTCGTTTGATGGTTTGTTTGAGGGAGCCCGTTGCACGGGCCTTTTCTGCATTTCTTTATCTTCGTAAACACGGACTTTGTAGTCCTTGTTTCGAGAGTGCATTGGAAGAACACTCGAGTTTCCTTGCTCATGGAATGTATTGGTCCCACTTACGTTCCTATTTGGAAATATTCAGTAAAAGCAAAATCCACATCTGTCTTTTTGATTCGTTGGAAGATAACCCGGTACAGTTTTCCCAAGATGTTTTTTCTTTTCTAGGAGTTCAGCCGTTAATCATTCCAAAATACCTACATAGTAAAACGCTCCCTGCTTCAACTTCACGCTCGTCACATCTTTCCCGTTTGATTAAGTCGGGGGCTAATTTGGCGAGGAAGTGGGGGTTTGCTCGGCAGGTCGGTCAAATCAAGGCATCACGTGGGATCCAAAGGTTGTTATATAGGTCCTTTCGGCCTGATGAGAGGCCACTCCTGTCAGAAGTTATGCGAGCAAGGCTCACGGAGATCTTTCGGCCAGACGTTACTGCAACGGCAGAGTTGATTGGCATCGATTTACCAGGTATCTGGGGTTATTCTGAAGGGCGAAAATCGTGAAGGTCGCTATAGTGCACGATTGGCTGGTAACTTATGCTGGTTCTGAACGAGTTCTTGAACAGTTGTTACTTGTTTTTCCTGACGCCGACTTATATAGCATCGTAGATTTTTTGCCTGGTCACGAACGAGAGTTCCTTCGAAGTAGGTTCGTTCACACCTCATTTATTCAACGACTTCCTTTTGCTAAACGAGGATTCCGATGGTATCTCAATCTTATGCCTCTAGCGGTGGAACAGTTAGATCTATCAGGTTATGATCTTGTTTTATCGAGTTCGCACGCTGTGGCAAAAGGTGTAATTACTGGACCTGACCAACTACATGTTAGTTATGTACATTCTCCTCTTCGTTATGCTTGGGACCAGCAGGTGCAATACTTACGTGAACATAGTCTAAGCCGGGGGCCTAGAAGTTGGGTATTGCGGTTACTTTTACACTGGCTCCGTATATGGGATGTCCGTACAGCCCCTGGGGTAGATCACTTTTTGGCAAATTCAAGGTTTGTTGCTCGGCGGATCCGAAAAGTTTACCGGAGGGAAGCACGGGTTATTCATCCCCCGGTTAATACTGATGCTTTCCAACTACAACCTGACAAGAAGCCCTATTTTTTGGCGGCATCTCGACTTGTTCCTTACAAAAGGGTAGATCTCATTGTTGAAGCTTTTTCGAAGATGCCGGAACGGAGACTTATTGTTATAGGCGATGGTCCTGAGCGGAAGAGAATTGAGTCACTGGCCGGACCAAATGTTTCTATTTTGGGTTACCAGCCGCCGGAAACCTTACAGCATCATATGCGGTTAGCTTCTGCTTTCATCTTTGCTGCCGAGGAGGACTTTGGCATTTTGCCAGTAGAGGCTCAGGCGTGTGGGACACCGGTCATTGCTTACGGTAGGGGAGGCATCTTGGATTCAGTAGTTAATCTTGGACAAAAGGATCCGACAGGCATTTTATTTACTGAACAATCGATTGATAGTTTGATCGATGCGATCTCGATTTTTGAAGATCACCGTGATGCGTTTTTGCCAAACGTCATAAGACAAAACGCTCTCCGCTTTGGCGAAGAACGTTTCCGTAAAGAGATTTCTGATTTTGTGTCCAAGCGTTATCACGAATTCAAAGCATCTTTTGATGATAATCGGTAGATGATACGTTGACTTATAAGCACTTAGCTGAATTGTTCCGTTCGATCATGCCGTGGACGATGTTATGGGGAGGATTTGCTTTCTGGGTTGTAGTCGCCTCTCTCATGTCCGGAGATATATCTCAGGCCGTAATGTGGTTTTTTCAGGCTCTTTTCGCGATATTTCTAGGACTAGCTTTTTCTTACTTTCGTAAAATCTGGTCCTATCTTGCATTTGCAATACTAGCTGTTTTAGTTACGACTCTGGCCATTCACTCGTGGTCACAAGCCCGACAATGGCAAAGTTTTTGGGGCGCTTCTAACAGTGTTATTGAACCAAGTGATTATGAGCAGAGTTGGATCGTTGTCGAGGCCGATTCTTTCCCTAGTGGAAACCGCGAGTTTATCTATCAGACCTTTCGAGATGGTAACCCTATTAAGGGTCGGAACTTCCGAGTCACAATTTCACTCAAGACTGGCTCGACAAGGGGTGGGTTTTTAAGCCTGTTAGCTGCCAATCCTTTTGGTGCTTATAGTTCACTGCCGGTTCAAGCAACAAATCGATGGAGTGAGCTTGAAATTGTATGGCGGGTTCCTGAAGGTGTTGATTCTAAGGAACTGCGTATCGGTTTATCGGGATTTATTGGTTCAGAAATCTGGATTAATTATTTAACGGTTGAAGAGGAAGTTATGGGCGGGTGGCAGTTAGTAAAGGATTTTAAATCGGTTGGGATTAGTGTGCAGAAATTGGAAGGCTCCTCTGTAAACTCCCGGCAGCCGGTGGCACCTAAAGAGCAATTGGTATTCAGGCTGGGGAAAAGTGATTTAGTCGCAAATCAGGGGTTTTTACCCTGGAGCAAAAAACGTCAACATGTTATTACTAACCATCCCAATCTTGACGGTCATACTATTGGCTTGCTCGGCGCCACTACACTCTTATTACCCGCACCATTTTCAGTTGTTGGGGCTTTGGTTACTATGGTTGGTATTGGTTTGACAGGTAGTCGCATTTCTTGGGTCATGATCAATTTTGTTTTAGTCATGTGGGCGTTGTTGCGTTTGTCCCGCCGTTGGATGTTTCTTGCAATTGGTGCAGTGATTTTTGTTAACGCTGGATTGTACTTTGTTGCTACAAGTGGTTCTGAGCGACTTAGCCTTGTACCCATAATTTCTGAGCGACTTAGTCTTGTACCAGCATCTAAAGAAGATTCCTCAAGTCAAATGTCAAGACCAGAAATTTGGCGTTATGCTTTGGCTTCAGCTTTCAAGAATCCTATTACCGGGACTTCGCAATCGTTTGATTCCATGCTTGAAGACAACTTCATTGGAAAACACCGTCCATTCTTTCCAAAGCATGCTCATAATTTTGTTTTACAAATGGCTTTTCAGCACGGTATTTTCGGTGCGATAGCGGCATTGTGGGTCACTGTAGGAATTTTGCTAATTGGATTCCGTTGGGGTGGGATTTGGGGTCTCTCGTACGGTTTGTTACCAATTATACTTAACCTTCCAGATTTTACCTTTTTCTTCGTTGGAGTTTTGGCACCAATGACACTTGGGCTTAATCTTATTCGTTCGGAATCGTATTCAGCTATCCGTAATGGTGAGTCTTAGCTAGGAATTTGTGAAACACAAAAGAGGTTCGTGGAAAAGCAGTTTATTGAATTTATCGCACCTTGTTTATTTATGAGCTTCGTGTTTTCGTAACTATAAATTGGCTTGCCGTATCATCTATCCGCTAAATGTTGTGATGTCAAACATTGCTGTCATTATTTGGCTTTAGTGAATGCACCTACGGATTCTAGATAATCCATAAGGGTTTTCACGCTGTCTTCGATAGAGAGTTTAGAAGTATCGATGAACACTTCGGGGTTTTCAGGGTTTTCGTAAGGTGAGTCTATACCGGTAAAGTTAGAAATCTCTCCGGATCTTGCTTTCTTATAGAGACCCTTAGGATCTCTTTTTTCAAGGATGTTAAGGGGTGCATGAACGAATACTTCGATAAATTCGCCGTCACCAACAAGTCCTCTAACAAGATCGCGATCAGCTCGAAATGGACTAATAAAAGCAGTCATTACAATGAGTCCAGAGTCCAAGAACAATTTCGATACTTCACCAATACGGCGAATGTTCTCTACTCTGTCTTCGTCGGAGAATCCCAAATCTTTGTTGAGGCCGTGTCGAACATTATCACCATCAAGAATATAGGTGTGGTGTCCTAATTTGTGCAAGTGGCTCTCGAGAGCATTAGCGAGTGTGGACTTTCCAGCACCGGACATTCCTGTTAGCCATAAGATCGCAGGGCGCTGGTGTTTAGTGCCAGCTCGGTCATTTTGGGTTATACGGTGGCTATGCCAAACAATGTTGTCTGTTGGTATAGACATTAAGAAGCCCTCTGGGTTTCGATTAGGATCTCAGCAATTTCAGGCCGTGTAAATTGACTTGGTGGTTTCTTACCAGTCGCAAGAAGTTCTCGGACCTTTGTACCAGAAAGAAAAACATGATTGTCTCCACCATGGGGGCAGCTTTTTTGGGAAGCCATTTGACCACAAACTTTACAAAAGAAGGCATGCTCGAACTTTAGTGGTTCGATATGCAATTCCTTTCGACTAAATCGCTCAAAAATTTGTTGAGCCTCATATGTCCCGTAGTAATCACCTACTCCAGCATGGTCTCTACCAACAATAAAATGGGTACAGCCGTAATTCTGGCGTGATATTGCATGCAAAATAGCTTCCCGTGGACCTGCGTAACGCATAGCAGCAGGGTAAGTCCCTAAAAATACGCGGTTTTCAGGATAGTAATTCTTCAGCAGTGTTTGATAACAGCGCATACGAACATCAGCTGGAATGTCGTCGGATTTCGTGCTTCCTACAAGAGGATTAATAAAAAGCCCGTCGACATTTTCGAGTGCAACTTTGGTTAAGTATTCGTGAGCTCGATGAATAGGATTACGTGTTTGGAAGGCAACTACAGTGCTCCACCCCCTGTTAGCAAATTCAGTACGAGTTTTCTCGGGTGTAAAGCTTTGGTCGGGGAACGGACTGCTCGAGAAGCTGTTAATAAGATGAACTGGTCCACCTAGGTAGACAGTTCCAGCAGAAATCATCGCAGCAACCCCAGGGTGGTTTCCGTCGGTTGTACCATAGACTTTTTTGGCTTCGACGGACTGGTTAGGGCGATAGACATCCGTGACTCTGATGAGTGCAAGTACAGTACCGTTCGGGTGTCGAAGGGCAACTTCTGCTTCGGGTTCTATGCCTATCGCTTCTTGCTCAGAGATTTGTAGAGTGATAGGAATGCTCCAAACTACACCGGTCGGTAGTCTGAGCTTATCGAGGATAGTGTAATATGCCTCCTCGGTTACAAAACCGTCAAGGGGGCTATACACTCCAGTAGCTAGACACTCGAGATCATGCAGGCCGCGTTCTGATAGCACTACTGAAATTGCTTTCGAGCCAATCTCAATTGCCTTCTTACGATCGTTACCGGTTAGCGTTCGTTGTATGAGGGCCCCACCGTGCGGTGGAATAATTGCATCACTCATTTATACTCCAAGGATTAGAAAGTTCTATTCAACACCAGATGAAATATTATAGTAGTTTACAAGAAGAGTCAAGTAGTGTGTGAGAGGAAAGGGGTTATCTTGAAACATCTACACTACACCCTACATTTAGGTTATAGCGCTTTTAGTTGAGTTATTAGGTAATCACAATGACGGAAGTGTGTGTCGTTAACACAGGCTATTGTTGACTAATACTATCTATAATCTTTTTTGTTAACAGACTTGATGTCGGTGTCCATAATGACCACTAGTAGAAGTTTTTCAAAATAACTATTGCGTTTACAAGCAAGTTTAGTCATTTACGGGCAGGCCGGGTGCATTAAGGCCACAGGCTACAAGGAATTCGGGGTTAAACAAGTCCTCTTTATTATAGAGCAAGGGGTCCCCGTTCTCTAAGCTAACTATTAAGCCACCCGCTTCCTCAACAATGGCCTGTGCTGCTGCTGTATCCCACTCCATTGTCGGACCGGTCCGGGGATATAGATGGGCGCCGCCGCTTGCGACTTCGCAGATCTTCAGGGCGCTACCTTTGGCTACCAGGACCACTTCACGGTTCTTTTTTAGAGATTCGAGAAAGCGGTGAGTAGCCTCGTCGGTGTGAGAACGACTGATCATCACAGTAACACTCTCCGGTTCGGGGTCGATTGTAGAGATTTTCTTAGAAGGGGATGTTCCTTTACGACAACTAGCGCCTTTACCTAATGCTGCCTCAAAAGTCAGATCTAAATCCGGAGCGTGGACGACACCAAGGACTGGCTTTCCCCATTCTATCAGCGCTATGTTTACTGTGAATTCCCCGTTTCGCTTCACGAACTCTTTTGTGCCATCGAGCGGGTCAACAAGCCAAAAGTGTTGCCAATTGCGTCGAACGGCATAGGGGACCTCAGCTGATTCCTCACCTAGGATAGGGACGCCAGGAGTAACTTTACTTAGTTCCTTGGTGATTAGACGCTGTGAAGCTAGATCAGCTTTGGTTAGAGGGGATTTATCAGTCTTCGTCATCACATCGAAGTTAGTCTGATATATTTCAAGGATCTTTTTTCCAGCCCTACGGGCTATTTCCGATACCTCTGTTAGCAGAGAATATGGGTCGGGGAAAGCCTGTAATTTTTGCGCACTATCGCCCGTAAAAGGTTGTTCATTTTCCATTGCAGGAGCAATAATATCCTAGATTAGTGAGAGAAAGTGTAAAAACCCGTCTGTGACGGGATTTTCCTTTTGGCTTTACTTGGGACATAAAGCAACTCTTCGCGTCATTATTGGTCCAGAATCGTCTTTTTATACTGGGTCGTCGGTTCGGGTTTGGGTTTGAAGGTACCAGGTTATAGTTTCTTTGAGTCCTTCAGTAAGTCCAATGGATGCTTGCCAATTCAGGAGCTGTTTTGCCTTAGAAGTGTCGGAAAAATTCCGCCTGATTTCGCCGGCTAATGGATTAGTGTGTTGTACTTGCACCCCTTGAACGCCTGCTTGGCTTAGTAGGGAACTTATTAGTTTCGCTATTTCGGAAATAGTAGTTTCTCGATTACTAGCAATTTGGAAGACCTCGCCGCCTATATTTGGTGTGTAAGCAGCCTTAACTATTGCTCCGATCAAGTCGTCTATATAGACAAAATCACGAGTTTGAGATCCATCCCCATAGATCTCTAGAGGTTCACTAGCTAGGCCCTGTCGAATGAATTTTGCGACCACGCTTCCCTTGTGATCTGAGCCAGGCCCGTAAACATTACCGAACCTAAGGGCAATCGTTTCGATACCGAAAGTACCGTGATAGGCACATAGATAACCTTCGCAGGCAGACTTGCTTGCACCGTACGGACTCTTGGGTTTCGGTACCATATCCTCATTTATGGGTGGCGTCACGTCACCGATGACTGTACCTCCGCTAGAGGCAAACACAAATTTGGTGATGCCGTGTTCACGTGCGGCTTCGAGGTAGTTTAGCGTGCCCAAAACGTTAGCGCTACAGTCAAGAAGGGGGTCTTCGATGGAGGGTTGCACTCCAGTGTTGCCAGCGAGGTGAACTATCGCTTCAATGCCTTGAGTCGCACGAAGTGCAAGATCAGCATCGCGGATGTCTCCTACTACAAGCTCTACCCCATCAGGAGGCCCTACAAGATTTTCCGCTGTGACCTCCCTATAACTGCCGGTCTCAGCTAGGTTTTTTCGTGAGCCCACCGAGAGGTTATCGATAATACGAATAGCACCTTTGTTCGATTTATATAGATGGTTGACAAGGCGACTGCCGATGAAGCCTGTTCCACCAGTGATGAGCCAGTTCACGATTTCCTCCGGAACGTAATGTTACCAGTTGATTAGGTGTTTCTAAGCAAGCTGAGCAGGTAATGTCGGTATGGGTTGTCCGGCGACATTTCATGGGCGAGATCGAATACCTCTGCTTCTGAGATCCAACTCCTACAAAAGGCAATTTCCTCTGGGCAGGCAATCTTTAAGCCCTGACGAGCTTCAACGGTTTCAACAAAATTAGCAGCTTGCAAAAGACTTTTGTGGGTTCCAGTGTCGAACCAAGCGCTACCTCTTCCTAGGAGCTCTACTTGCAGTTCATCATTCGCAAGGTAGCGCTTGTTGACGTCCGTAATCTCAAGCTCACCTCTGGCTGATGGTTGAAGTTCTCGTGCGAAAGAGGCAGCGCGAGCGTCAAAAAAATAGAGGCCGGTAACTGCATAATTACTTTTGGGGCGCTCAGGTTTCTCTTCAAGACTCTTTATCTTGCCTGCACTGTTAAATTCTATGACACCGTACCGGTGGGATTCATCAACGTAGTAACCGAATACCAGAGCCCCGTGCTCTAATTGTGCTGCTTTTTCTAGTCGGGCGGAGAGGCCCTGGCCAAAGAATATGTTGTCACCAAGTACCAGGCATGAGGGACCCCCGTCGGTGAAAGTCTCACCAATTAGGAGGGCCTGGGCAAGACCCTCAGGTCGAGGTTGTACAGCATATTCGAAAGCCAAGCCCCACTGATTTCCGTCACCAAGTAAACTCTGGAACAGGGGTAGATCGCGAGGGGTAGAGATGATAAGTATCTCTCTTATGCCAGCCAACATTAGAACCGTGAGTGGGTAATAGATCAGGGGTTTATCGTATACCGGTAGAAGTTGCTTGCTGATCCCTCGCGTGGTTGGGTGAAGACGGGTGCCGGAACCGCCCGCTAGAATGATTCCTTTCACACTACACCTGAGGTCCCACTTGGTTCATGTCCTCGCCAGAAACCAGCTCGTTAGCCCAATCAAGATGTTCAAGGTACCAATGAACTGTCTTAAGTAAGCCGCTCTTAAAGCTTTCGGTCGGCTGCCAACCAAGATCTAGACGGAGCTTAGAGGAGTCGATTGCATATCGAAAATCGTGGCCGGGTCGGTCTTCTACAAAGATGATCTGATCAGCGTAAGCTCGGGTTTTCGGTTGAAGTTCGTCAAGGATTGCACAAAGGGATTGAGTCATTTCGAGGTTAGTGTGCTCTTCGTTCGTCCCAATATTGTAACTGTTTCCTACTGCCCCTCGATCAAGTACTGTAAGCAGACCCCGAATGTGATCTTCAACGAACAACCAATCACGGATATTGTCTCCCCGTCCATACAATGGTATGGGTTCTCCCGCAAGGGCTTTGAGAATAACAGTTGGTACCAGTTTCTCCGGGTGCTGGTAAGGCCCATAATTGTTAGAGCAGTTAGTGTTTAGTACGGGGAGGCCGTAGGTGTGGTGGTAGGACCGTACGAAATGATCCGCAGACGCTTTACTTGCTGCATAGGGCGAGTTCGGGTCGTAAGGACTGTTTTCGCGGAAAAACCCCTTTTCCCCTAGACTGCCAAACACCTCGTCAGTCGATACGTTGAGGAAACGAAATTGGTTCTGGAGTACTTCAGAAAGGCTGTTGAAATATGACCGGACTACTTCGAGTAGCGTAAAGGTACCCACGACGTTCGTCTGTA
>Ga0310344_10000825_pt1 | contig 24126 bp, 21 predicted proteins | sample HC15DNA20200_MG_FD_203801 | JGI IMG/M metagenome (GOLD analysis project Ga0310344, IMG submission 203801) | Marine microbial communities from station ALOHA, North Pacific Subtropical Gyre - HC15-DNA-20-200_MG | ecosystem: Environmental > Aquatic > Marine > Oceanic | place: Pacific Ocean: North...
GATTGGGATAATAGTGCAATGAGAGCAGATCTGCATCCTAGATGGAATAGAAAAGGTTCAATGATCTGTATTGATTCTGTTCACAATGGAACTCGCCAAATATATACTATTGATGTCAGTAAACTTACGAAAACTTAATTATTATTGGGGTCTTTAATAAACCATGAGAATTGTTGTCATAGGACCAGAACAAGCTGATTCATTACCTAAATGCTCCGCCGAAAATCTTAAATTATTGGGTCATGAAGTTCTTTCAGTTGACGAAAGAAAAATTTCAGGAACATCTCTGAAAAAAGATACTTCAAAAGGAAAAATCAAAAGATGGTCTATCATCAAGTTAAGAAGTATGGACTATTTAATGAAAATTTTTCCTGATATCGAGAACAGGTTTTACAATAAGATCGCCAATCTTGCAGAAAAATTCAATCCCGATCTTATCCTTACGCATAGTACATGGGTACCACCTACTCCTCTCGAAAAATTAAAAAAAAATACAAACGCTAAGATCGCCTGCTGGTTTCCTGACCATCCTGCTAACTTAGGTAGACAATACTTATTGTCTGGATGTTACGACTATTTATTCTTCAAAGATAAATATTTGGTAGAGATGGCTAATAGAATTAATTGCAATGCATTTTACCTTCCAGAATGTTGTGACCCAAGATGGCACAATAAAATTCAACTTTCTGATAAAGATTTAGATTTTTATGGCTGTGACGTAACAATAGCTGGGAATATCTATCACTATAGAGCAAAAATTTTTGAAGAGCTTTCAAAATTTTGTAAAATCAAAATTTGGGGGCCACCTATTCCTAGGTGGCTGAAGACACCCCTCAAAAAACTACATCAAAATAAAACTGTTACTGAAATAGAAAAAGCAAAAGCATTTCTCTCTGCTAAAATAGTTGTCAATACTTTTCAAGGTGAAGTAGAAGGAGTAAATCTCAGAACTTTTGAAGCCGCTGGAAGTGGAGCATTTCAAATATGCGAGTACAGAAAAGAACTTGGAGAACTCTTTCAAATTGGCGAAGAAATAGAAACATTTAAGACTCTTGAGGAATTAAAAGAAAAAATTAAATTTTACTTAGAAAACCCTGAAAAAAGAAAAGAAATTGCTGAAAAAGGATATTTAAGGGCACATAAAGAACACACTTATAAAAAACGTTTATCTGAATTAGTCTCAAAAATCGAAAAGGAATAATTTATTGGCACGTCTCAAGGGTTAGAAAAATGGATAAAAATAAAAAAAAAGAAATTTTATTATCGATAATTAATAAATTTGAAAAAAATAAAATCAGATATTGTTTTTTAAGAAATTACGAAAATCTTCCTGAGAAGTTTGGAAATGATATCGATATTTTGACAGATTTTTCTTCCGCTGAAAAAGTCACTCAGATCATCAAAGAAGTGACTAACAAGTATGATTGGGTTTTCAATCAAAGAGGCAAGAATCTGTACTTTATCTTACATGAAAAAGGACTAGAAACTTTAGATTTCTTCAGATTGGATATTGTCACAAAACTTCAAACAGGTGGAATAGAATACTTTTCAGCAAATAAATTCCTGCAATTTACAGAAGTGTCTAAAAATAGATTTAGGATACCTGAACAAAACATGGAATTTTTTCATATTGTTTCCCATTCTATTTTAGGACCAAATTACAACAAAAGAAAATATATAGAAGAAATAGACAAAAAGATTTCTTTTTTCAATCTCGATTGGAATAAAATAGAGATATTATTCAGGCAATTATTTAAAGATCCAACTTCCACAAAAATCATAAACCAATTAAAAAACGAAGGTGCTTCTTCAGTTTTAGAAAACAAAAAACTCTTAAAAAAAGAGTTAATTAAAAATAAGAATATGACTATATTTCCTATCTCAGTTTTTTTTAAAAAATGGTTGAGTAGGGTAAAAAGATATATAAAACCACCTGGCAAATTCGTCTTATTTATTGGTCCTGATGGTGCTGGAAAATCAACAACTTCATCGCAAGTAAAACAAATATTAAATATGTACCACTACCAAACTACTCATCAACATCTTGGATTCAGACCAAGTATATTACCAACCAAAAGTGAAATAATGTTTTGGAAAAATAATTTTCAAAAAAAAGAACAAAACAATTCGAAAAACAATAGTTCCACACATCTTCTACCAAATGAAATGGGATACCTTAAATTCCTCTACTTCTCCATTGACTATTTTCTTGGATATTTATTCTTAATGAGACCTATTCTTATAAAAAATGGATTTGCAATTACTGAAAGATATTTTTCTGACTATCTTGCGGGGACGAGGAAAAATCCGAAAGTAAAAGTTCCTATAAGTTTTATAAAGATAGCCTACTTCTTTTTACCTAAACCAGATTTTGTATTCTTGCTCTACAATGATCCAGAAGCAATATTCTCCAGGCGAAAAGAATTGTCAGTCGAAGAAATTAGAAATCAAATAGAAATTTACCAAAAGATTGATTTGAAAGAAAAGTTTTTCAAAAAAATCAAAACACATGATTCGCCTTCTTTGGTTGCAAGTGAAATAATAGATTTTATTTTTAGTGAATGGCAGGAAAAACCAGAGTGAAAAAGACTTATAAAATAGCAGCTCTAACTTCACATCCGATACAATATTACTGCCCTCTTTGGAAAAAATTAGAGGAGCATCCACAAATTGATCTAACAGTTTATTTTTGCACAGACTTCGGAATCAAAGAGAGATATGAACCAGAATTCGGAGTCACCTACAAATGGGATGTTCCGTTGCTAGATGGATACAAATCTATTTTTTTAAGAAATTATTCTCCCAAATCTAGCGTTAACCCAATATGGGGTAAAATCAATCCTGGAATTATTAGTGAATTAATCAAAAACAGATATGACGGAATCTTTGTACACGGTCATTTTGCAACTACCAATCTTCTTGCATTTCTAACTTCAAAATTAACCGGAACACAGGTACTACTAAGAGCAATTTCTTCAAATTTTTATGACTCTAGGGTAAAAAGATCTAAATTCATTCTTCTAGCAAAAAATATATATCTAAAGATCTTATACAAATATTTTATAGATTCATTCCTATCAATAGGTTCTAGAAATCGGGATTTTTTTAAATATTACGGAGTACCAGAAAATAAGATATTTCACTGTCCTTATTCAGTAGATAATGATTTCTTCACGAATAATGCTAATATTTTTTTTAAAGATAGAGAAAATCTAAGAAAAGAATTTGGAGTTAAAAGTGATGAGACTATAATCCTATTTGCATCTAAACTAATCCCTAAGAAAGACCCATTTCATCTTCTTAAATCATATAAAAAAATTAATAACGTCAAGAAAAAACACCTTTTCATAGTTGGAGATGGTGCACTAAAGAAAGAAATGGAAGGATTTGTTAAAAGTGAAAGACTTGAAAATGTACATTTTTTTGGATTTCAAAACCAAATAAATATGGTTAAGTTCTACTCTATTTCTGATGTCTTTATCAGAACAGACATACCTCAAACAGGTGATTGGGGAGCCACCGTAAATGAATCGTTAGCATGCTCTTTACCCGTCATAGCAACAAATGCGATCTCATCACAAGCAGACTTAGTAAAAGAAGGCCACAATGGACATACGATTGAAGTCGGTGATATTGAAAAACTTGCATTTTTACTAAAGAATCTCATAGAGAATCCAGAAATTCTTTTTAAAATGCGTGACAATTGTTTATCTGTCGTTACCGAAAATAGTTATGAAAAAGATGTAGAGGGAATTATTCAAGCTTTATCATCAATAAAAACTAATTCTTAAAATAAACAGGAACTTTGAGAAATGTGTGGTATAGCAGGAATCATCTCTAGAAAACAAATTAATAATACTACAGATATCTTAAACAAAATGATTTCTGTACAGAAACATAGGGGTCCAGATAGTGACGGAACAAAAATTATCATGCAAAATAATTGGGAAATAGGCCTAGGACACACTAGACTATCGATTATTGATTTAAGTCATAATGCAAATCAACCAATGACAGATACAAACACTTTAAATACAATATGTTACAATGGAGAAGTTTATAACCATTCTAGGCTCAGAAATGAGATTGGGAAAGAATCTAATTGGAAGTCTACTAGTGATACGGAAGTCATTCTGAAAGGGTACAATGAATGGGGTATAGAATGTCTTGAAAAAATAAGAGGGATGTTTGCTTTTTCAATTTGGGACAATCAAAAGAAGTCATTATTATTAGCAAGAGATAGATTTGGAATTAAACCACTTTACTTCTACAGTAAAGATGACCAATTTATTTATGCATCTGAAGTTCGATCTTTACTTGCTAGTGATTTGATTCCTAAAAGACTCAGCAAAGTAGGACTTGAATCTTATCTAGAATTTGGTTCTGTTACTTCTCCTTACACAATTATCGATAACATTTATTCATTAATGCCAGGAGAATATCTTGAAATTGAATTAAAAAAAGATTCTTTATTTATTCAAAAAGAAAATTTTACAAATAAAATAATTTCCAAAAAAAATCAAATTGGACAGAAATCATATTCTGAATCATCTAAAGAATTATTTGAAATTTTAAAAGGTTCAATTAAATCTCATTTAATGAGTGATGTTCCTCTCGGAGTTTTTTTGTCAGGAGGAATCGATTCTAGCGCAATCGTTGCCCTAATGCATGAGGTAAGCAACAAACCTATCAATACTTTTAGTGTCGTATTTGAACAAAAAGAATATACAGAAAATATCTTTGCCAAAAAAGTAGCCACAAAATATAAAACAAATCATTCTGAAATTTTGCTTTCTGAAAATGAGATTTTGAAAATGACTCCAGAAGCATTAGATTGCATGGATCAACCTACAATGGACGGTGTAAATACTTATGCAATATCTAAAGCTGTTAAAAAAGCCGGAATTACTGTCGCTCTTTCAGGTCTTGGTGCGGATGAATTATTTGCGGGATATTCGAGTTTCTCAAGAATTTCTAAACTCAATTATTTAAAATACATGCCAAGCATTCCCAAAAAAATACTTTCTAAATTAGCGCAGTTTTTATACAGGAATTCAACAAATAAAATGAAAGCTTTCGAATTACTTGAAAGCGAACCAAATATTTATTCTCTTTATAAAATATCAAGGCAATTACTAAATTTAAATGACAGACAAAATCTTTTACCCAATATTAAACATTTAGGAACTTCCTCTATCGTTGAAGGATATGCAAATGAAAAAGATTTTGATCCAATCAATCTAATGTCAGAACTAGAAATGCAAGGCTACATGACTAATACACTATTGAGAGATACTGATTTTATGAGTATGGCAAATTCCCTCGAAGTAAGAGTGCCCTTTATTGATAAAGAAGTCTACCAGTTTGCATCTCAAATTCCCGGGAAATGGAAAATGAAAAATCAAAGATTAAAATCAATCTTAATAGATTCTATGGGCGATCTAATACCAGAAGAAATAAAAAAAAGAAAGAAAATGGGATTCACTCTTCCCTTTGACTACTGGCTTCGCACATCACTCAAAAAAATTGTAGATGACGTTTTAATTGGCAGCGGAGAAAGACAAAGAAAATTAGGATTGTCCCCAGAAAAAACTTCTGATATTTGGAGATCATACTTGTCCTCACCAAATGATTCATTTTGGTCGAGACCCTGGGCACTGTTTGTTTTGATTCGTTGGTGTGAGAAAAATGGAGTTGAGTATAATTACTAATTTTAAAGAGAATGAGTTGTCTTTTTTAAATTACTTGTGAAAACCTCTATTAAGAATTATAAAAAATCGTTAATTGTATATGTAAGAAAAGGAATATCATTTGTCAGAATTTTTAGTTACTGGTGCTTCAGGATTCATAGGCTCAAGAGTTTCTGAAATCTTATTACAAGAAGGACATCTTGTAGTTGGGATAGATAATTTAAACGACAGTTATGATACTAGCCTAAAAAATTGGAGATTAAAGAAATTAAAAACATTACCTAATTTCACATATGCAGAAATTGACATTCATGACTTCAAGATATTAAACGAATTTGTAGAAAACACAAAAAGAAACTTTGAGGCTATAATCAATCTTGCTGCTCATGCAGGAGTCAGAAAATCCGTAGAAAATCCTCGTGTTTATTATGAAACAAATGTTTTGGGAACACTCAATCTTTTAGAACTATGTAAAAAATTTAAAGTAGAAAAATTTATTCTCGCATCAAGTTCTAGCATTTATGGAGAATCTGATTTAATCCCCTTTTCAGAAGAGAACAATACGGAGATTCTACTATCTCCTTATGCGGCCTCCAAAAAATCAGCAGAAGATTTATGTAAAACGTACAATTATCTTTTTGGAATAGATATTAGTATCTTACGCTTCTTTACTGTATACGGACCTGCTGGAAGACCAGACATGAGTATATTTAGATTTATAAAATGGATAATCGAAAGAAATCCGATTCAAATATACGGAGATGGTGAACAAAAAAGAGATTTCACTTTTGTTGACGATATTGCACAAGGAACAATAAGTTCCCTTAAAAGAGTTGGTCTTGAAACTTTCAATCTTGGTTCTGACAATCCTATTAAATTACTAGATGTTATTTCAATAATTGAACAAGAAACGGGAATAAAAGCAAATTTAAAATTCATGGATAAATTTGAAAGCGATGTTTTTGCTACATGGGCTAATATTGACAAGGCCAAAAGAATTCTAAATTGGACTCCCAATACCACTTTCAATGATGGCATTAAGAAAGTAATTCAATGGCATCTAGAAAATAAAGAACTAGTAAATCAAATAGAAATTTAATCCTAAATAAAATCTTGAACACTTACAGTTTTTTTCAATTTAGAACTTTCCGATGCAGCATGTACAACTGCAAGAGATTCGTGTGCAATTTTTTCATCAACTTCTGGACTTTTACCTTCTCTGACACAAATCGCAAAATCTTCCAATGCATCCCGAAACATATCTCCTTCAATCATGTCAGAAACAGTATCTTTCCCTAAAGGATCTCTATCAATATGTAATCTTATGGGGTCAGGAGATTTTGAAGGATCCCTCCATTGTTGACCCGTTATTCTAAAATGTGCTATTCCTTGTGTCCCATGTACATTCATATGGAAAGCCCATGGACATGACCAGCCTGAACCAACATAAGAGATTATACCTGAGTCATGTTCCAAAATAATCATAGAAGCATCTTCTACATCTGCTTTTGTATGGATACTTCTTAAAACTGCCGTAACTTCTTTAATAGGTCCGTGCATATACCTTAAAGTATCTACGTGATGAATAGAGAGTTGAATAACTACACCAGTAGGATTCAGTATAGGATCTGACCTCCATAAATCAGGAGTTAATTCAAGTCCTCTTTCTGTACAGAAATTGCTCTCATTCATAGAAATTTTTCCAATTTCTCCTTTACTTATAAGACTTTTCAACTCCCTACAAACAGATAACCTTCTAGCACTATGTCCAACAGCCAATTTAACGCCAGATTTTCTTATCGTATCTACTATTTCCCTTGAATCTTCTAGATTATGTGCAATTGGTTTCTCGCAGTAAATATGCTTACCTGCTTCAGAAATTGCTTGTATATGTTCTCTGTGTGCATAGTTTGGTGTAGTCAAAATAACAGCCTCAATCTCATCATCTTTCAGAAATTCTTCGAAAGAACCTGCTTGTCTTGTCCCATAACGTTCGACAAAATCTTTTCTTTTCTCTTCAGTCCTACTAAAACATGATACAAGTTCTATCTTTCCACCACGTTGTGCAGCATCTGCTAAAACATTTGCCCAACGCCCTAAACCCATTGATGCCGCTCTTACCTTTTCAAATGTCATCTTAAATTCTTCCTTTTCAAAAAAGACTATTTTTTTATATGCCAACTTGAAAATCTGGATACTTAGTCTTCCTTAATGACTTTGCAGCGGAAGAACATAGATCAGCGAGAGTTATTTTTGAAAGAGTATCGTGAATAGATACTTCGAGTTCTTTCCATAAAAAACGGCTTCCAAGACTAGCCATATCCTCGTTACCAAAATTTGTTATATCTACAGATTCAATATTGTCTTCTACTGGTACAATTGACTCTCCTACGGAAAAAAGTAACGTTTTCATATCAATTTCATTGCTTGGTTTAGCAAGAACATAACCACCTCCAGGTCCCCGAGTACTCGCAACCAAACTAGACCTTCTCATTTTCACAAAGAGTTGCTCTAGATAACTTTGGCTTATATTTAACCTTCTAGCTATCTGAGATAAAGAGACTGGCTCTGATTTTGAAAGGAGAGCTAATTCAACCATTGCCATAACTGCATATCTTCCTTTTGTCGACACCTTCAAATTTCACTCCAGATAAAAATTACCTATCAACGACTTCGAATATACCCTGCACAAAATTCTTACTCGTCTTATCCCATAAAAAAACTTTTGTTTCTTTTATCTCATTTTCGAAAATGCTAACAACGATATGCTCGACATTCGGAAACGTTGGAATATCACCAAAAGGAACTGCAGCACTTTTATCTTCATCAGAAAAATATGATTCTTCATCAGGATGACTATGAAATATTCCCTTTAAAATTTTTCCCTCTTTAGTTGAGTTCTCTATTCGCAAAAACTCTTTTGGTTCGATTAAGAATGCTGTTCGTGCCGTCCTAGGATAAGTTTCAGGATCTAATTCATGCATTTTATTTTGAATATTACAACACAAAACAATCTCAAGATTTTCGTATTCACAATCAATATTATTAGGACCTACAATTAAACCACAACACTCGTCTGGATAATTAGATTTAGCATGAGAAAAAATTAGATTTGATTGTTTTTTTGAAAGTTTCAATTATATCCTCAACTTAGGTACTAAGATATCGATCTCCGCCATCAGGAAAAATTGTTACTATCACACCTTTTTTAATTGATTTTGCTACTTCTCTAACACCAACGAGAGCGGCTCCAGCAGAATGCCCAACAAAAAGACCTTCCTCACGAGAAATCTTCTCCGCAAAATCATAACTTGATTCTGTATCTGCAAGAATTAAATTGTCATGAACTAAATCATCATAAATACCCGGCCTGATAGAAGATGGTATATGCTTCATACCCTCTAGCCCATGAAATGGTTCAGATGGCATCACCGCATGTACTTTCACTTCTGGTTTGTTCTTTTTCAATCCTCTTCCTGTACCTACTAGAGTACCTGTTGTTCCTAAACTGGCAACAAAATGTTCTACTCTTCCATCAGTCTGTTCAAGAATCTCTACTGCAGTCGTTTTTTCGTGAGCTAATGGATTAAAAGAATTATCATACTGACATGGCATAAAATAAGCATCAGGATTTTCTTCATATAATTTTCTTGCTAGTCTCTGCGCACCATCTGAACCTTCCATTGGGCTTGAATAAATCAAATCTGCACCGTACCCTTTTAACGTTTCTATCCGCTCAGAAGTTGCATTCTCAGGAATTACAAGTGTAACTGGAATATCCAATGCAGCTCCAACCATCGCGTACGCAATACCAGTATTACCACTTGTAGAATCTAATAATACTTTCCCAGGACGAAGAGCTCCAGATTTTATTCCTTCCTTTACCATATTAAATGCCGGTCTATCTTTCACGGAACCTCCGGGATTAAACCATTCGGCTTTCCCATACACTTCTACTTCAGGAAATTCATCTCTAAAAAGTTCTACTTTTAAAAGCGGAGTATTTCCAATCAACTTAAGTATTTGAGATTTATCCACGTCTTTAAAAGGTTTTACAGAAGACTCCATTTCAACTCTACTCATCATAAATCCTTCATAAAATATATCTACTACTGAAAATTATCGCACGGGCCAGAATAGTCGACCCCACCAGTTAGATTCCGCCAGCAATTGCAGGAATAATAGATATCTCATCATTCTCATTTAATGATGTTTCTTCTCCTTGCAAAAATCGAATGTCCTCCTGATTAACATAAATATTCACAAAACGGCGTAATTTTCCCTCTTCATCATACAACCTACTCTTCATTCCAGGACACTCAGTATCTAAGGCTGCAAGAGCATCTTTCACATTTGCTCCCTCGACCTCAACTGTTTCTCTATTTTTAGAAAACTCTTGAAGAGGTGTAGGAATTCTAACAACAACGGACATATTTTTCTCCCATAAAAGTTACAGACCTAAAAAATTACCCGAAATAGGGTTCTAAACTATAATACCGTTCAGCACTATCCGGTAACATTACTACTACATTTTCCTCCTTAGACATCTGACTAGCAATTGAAAGCGCAACACAAGTTGATGCACCTGAAGAAATTCCTGCAAGAATTCCTTCTTCCTTACTTAAAGCTTTTGAAAAATCATAGGCATTTTGATCTGAAACCATCTTAATTTCATCTATCAAATCTAAGTTTAAAACATTTGGAATAAAACCAGCACCAATTCCTTGTATACGATGTGGACCCGGCTCTTTCCCTGATAAAACTGCACAAGTTTCAGGTTCGACAGCAATCACTTTCGTAGAAGAATTCAGTGATTTCAAAACATCTCCAACACCTGTAATTGTACCACCGGTTCCAACACCCGCAACAAATGCGTCTACTTTTTTTGGTCCCATATCACGGAGTATCTCACGTACAGTATAATTTCTATGTACTTCAGGATTAGCTTGATTATTAAATTGTTGGGGCATAAAAAATTCAGGATTTTCAGATACAATTTCATTTGCCTTAATTACCGAACCATACATACCTTCATCACTATCACTTAAAATAACGTCTGCGCCATAATTTGCAAGTATAGACCTTCTTTCATGACTCATACTTTCACTTAACACAATAATCACATTATAACCTAATACAGCACCTACCATCGCTAATCCAATTCCAGTATTTCCGCTTGTAGGCTCTATAATAGTAGAACCTTTTGTTATCAGACCCCTTTTTTCAGCATCTAATATCATATTTAAAGCAATACGATCTTTTACACTTCCACCAGGATTTAATTGTTCAATTTTTGCAAAAACTCGTGCACCTTTACTATCAGGAAGTTTCTTTAACTCTATTAATGGAGTTGATCCAATTCGATTTAAAACATTTGGAAGAGCTCTAGAAACTTTAGGGGGTCTGCCTCTGATACCAGAAGGACTCAATAGTTAATCCTTTCAAAAAATTAAAACCGACACAACATTATTATTCCTAAATTTTTTTGTCAAGAATATATTTTAATTCAAATATTAGATATTACAATTGCATCTAATTTTCGAGTAATATATAAAAAAGTTTGGATAAATTTCGAACTAAGAAAGAATGTTTGGCTATGAAAAACAAAAATCAAGTACCCATAGCTTTGTCTATTGCTGGATCTGACTCTTCAGGAGGTGCAGGTATCCAGGCCGATTTAAAGACATTCACTGTTTTTGGAGTATACGGCACATCGGTAATTACTGCCCTCACCGCACAAAATACTTCTAAAATTCAAAAAATTGATGCAGTAGAAATAGAAATCATAAAAAATCAAATTGATTCTGTTTGTTCAGATTTCACTGTTAATGCTCTAAAAACTGGAATGCTTGTTAACAAATCGATAATTAAACTTGTTTGTAAAATGATTAAAAAATATAAACTGGACAATATAGTTGTAGATCCAGTAATGATATCTAAAACTGGTAATGAATTGTTACGTAAAGATTCTATCCCATCCCTAATTAATGAGCTTTTTCCTCTCGCTACTCTGATAACTCCAAATTTAGAAGAAGCACAAGAAATTTTAAAACTTAAAGAAAAAATAGAAACCGTAAAAGATATGAAAGAAATTGCGAGGGCCCTAAAAAGCTTAGGTCCAAAAGCAGTTTTACTGAAAGGTGGACATCTGCAAGAAGGAGCTACTGACATACTTTGTTTTGGTTCTTCTTGTTATACTTATCGAGGAGAATTTATTGATACAGAAAATACTCATGGAACTGGGTGCACGCTTTCTTCTGCAATTACATGTGGTTTAGCACATGACCTTCCTCTAAGAAGGTCAATTAAAGATGCAAAAAAATTTATACAAAAATGCATCAAATCATCTTTTGACATTGGAAGCGGAAAAGGACCATTAAATCATATGCATTTTTTGAATAAAAAAAGAAGTCTTTAATTACCCAAAGAGAAATTTTTTTGCCTAGAAGTACAATAGTTTTTCTAAGAATAAATTTATAAGGAGGAGATAATGTCAGATGAAAACATTTACATCCTAGATGTTGGAGAAAAAGGTAGAATTTACCTTTCGAAAGAAGTTATGAAAAAACTTGGCGTTGTATCTGGTCATAAAATAAAACTTGAAATAGAAAATCAAATAGCATCATTATCCAGACATCAAATAAAAGATCCGTTCCAAGAAGCAAAAAATAAAAAGAAAATTGAATTTAGTGACCTTTTTGAAAAACAAAAAATTCAAAAAGAACAGGCAAACAAAACATTTGAAGAAAGAGTAAAAGAAAAACACACATTTAAAGAGGAAGACAAAAGAGATTTTTGGGATTAAAAACACACATTTCTAAAAAGCTTCTACTACAATTTAAAGCCTGAACTTACCATAATCTTAGATGACTTTCTTAAGGACTCCAGATAACGATTGTACAAAAGGTTTCTTTTCTCTTCTAAAACTCTCTTTTTGATTTCTGCCTTCTGCTTCACAAAATTCTTCATATCACTCTTAGGATTAAGCAAGACTTTATATAAAATAAATCTATCAGAGAGTATAATATTTCCAAATTTATTTTTCCCTAAGGAAAACATTTTTGAAATTTCTTTGCTTTTATTTTTTAAAAAATTTGGGGTATCGGACCTAGAAAAATTCTTTGTCTTTAGAACTTCGACGTCAAAAATCTTTGATATATTTTCTAATGTGCTATTTTCTTTTCCTAATTTTGCTAGATATTTCTTTGATTCTTTCCTAGCCATTTTAGCAGCTTGCTCAGCTACAAACTGCTTCTTAACTTTATTCATTATGGATAGAAAACTAGGGATCTTAGAACTTTTCTTTCCCAATAAAGAAACAAACATCACTCCATTCTTTCCTCTGCTTTCTTGAGAAATCTTTCGCTTTTCTGACAAAGAAAACGCAAGTTCCGACAAAAGTTCTTTGTCTGGAATAAACATAGGCGGAACCTTTTTCTCAAAGAAACCGCTTTCCCCCTCTACTAAAATACCAACTTCAGGAATTTTCTTTTTATCTTCAAAAGCATATCTTACTTTTTTCAACATATTCTCTGCATATCTAGGAGCTTTTTGATTCAGAATATCATTCTTCACCTGGGTACGAACCTCATCTATTTTTTTCAAACGTGCTTTCTTCCTATCCTTCAAAAATAACAGATGAAATCCGAAAGAAGACTTAACAGGAAAGCTCATTTTTCCTTTTTGAATCTGATCTAAAGATTTTCGAATTTCTGGAAGCATATCAGTTTCGCTTACTATCCCTAGGTCGCCCCCTTTTTTTGCCGCTGGTCCCTGAGAATATTTTTTTGCTAAAGAAGAAAAACTTTCACCATCAATAATTCTTTTTCTGATTTCAGAAAGAGAACTTTTCAACTTATTTGATTCTTTCTCTGTTATTCCAGGAGAAGTCTTTAAAAAGATCTGGCTCAATTCTGCCGTCCCCTTTACTTTATAACGGGATCTCGTATCAGAATAACGAGACTGCATTTCTGATTCAGTAATTTTAATTTTAGGTTTAACTGAATCATACGCCAGATACCACCATCGCACATTTCTTTTAGCATCAACTCGGAATATTTCTTTGTTCTTTGCATAAAATTCTTTTAATTTATCTTTCGTATCAGAAACCTTCTTTTCAAAAAAATTAAAATAGAGGTTGATATATTTAATTGAAATTCTATCATTGTCATATTTATAGGATTCTAAAATATCTTCATCCGTAATAGATACTCCCAAACTAACATAATCTCTAAGACGCTTGAGTAAAAGTTGATTTTTAATATCTTCTTCGAACATTTTCGGGGTAACACGATTTGAATCTAGCAATCTAAAATATAAGCCAGAATCAAATTTTCCGCTTCTCTTAAAATGTGGCATGTTTTCTATTATCGAACGTACTTCATCTTTATTTATTGACATTCCTAATCTTTTTGATTCGTTGATTTGCAACAATTCAATAATCATATTACTAAAAATCCTATTTCTTAACCCCATTTTCTTAACTAGTTCTTCATTAAAAATAGGACCGAGCTGTTTTTTCATAGCCTCTAACTTAATCAAATAACGAGATTCAAAATCTTTAATCGAAATCGAAGAATCGTCTACCTGAACTGCGATTCTATGAGCAGAATTTGGTCCATCAGAAAGGGAAAAACCACCCCAAGTAACGAAAGTCAACGCTACAAAACCTAACAAGCATTTTAAAATTAGCGAATTTCCTTTATTTCTCAAATACGTAAGCATTTTATTTTAATCCTTCAAACAATTTTTTATGTTACCCTGTGGTAAAATAAGCTAGCTTAGTGAAGAAAAAGTTGCAAGATAGCAAACTAAATAATGTTTTAAATATAAAAATTATTATATTTTTTTCTATAGTTCAGCTTTATTCATTAGCTATACTTGATTTTTGAAATTGTTCATGTTACAGCAATAATGCATGTTATTAAGTGACATAAATTCAAAACCTTAGAGTATTTAATATAAAGTTAGGTGTAAAATGGTTCTAAATTCTCTTCTTGGTATGTTCTCTACTGATTTGGCTATTGACCTAGGTACTGCTAACACTCTTGTTTATGTAAAGGGAAAAGGTGTAGTTTTAAGAGAACCTTCCGTTGTCACCATTCAAAAAGATACAAATAAAGTTCTAGCTGTGGGTAGAGATGCAAAATCTATGGTTGGGAGAACCCCTGGTAATATTATTGCAATTCGCCCAATGAAAGATGGAGTAATAGCTAATTTCGATGTAACTGAAGCTATGCTTAGATATTTCACACAAAAAGTACATAATCGGAAAAGTCTCGTTAGGCCTAGGATGGTAATTTGTGTTCCGTCAGGTATTACCCAGGTAGAAAGAAGAGCAGTACGTGATAGTGCAGAAAATGCTGGAGCTAGAGAAGTCTATTTAATTGAAGAGCCTATGGCTGCCGCAATAGGAGTCGGTCTTCCGATTCAAGAGCCTGGTGGTAATATGATAGTCGATATTGGAGGTGGAACTACTGAGGTTGCTGTTATTTCTCTTGCAGGTATTGTGTATTCTGAATCAGTGCGTGTTGGTGGAGACGAAATGGACGAAGCAGTTATAGACTTCATCAAAAGAAATTATAATCTTTTAATAGGAGAAAGAACTGCAGAAGAAATCAAAATAGAGCTTGGTTCTGCTGATGCAGTTGAAGAAATTGACGGCAAAAAGAGAGAGATAAAAGGTAGAGATTTACTCGCAGCAATTCCTAAAACTATCAATATTAATGGGGAAGAAGTAAGACAAGCATTATCCGGACCCGTATCCGCTATTATTGATGCAGTTAAAAATGCATTAGAAAGTACTCCTCCAGAACTTGCCGCAGATATAGTCGACCGTGGTATTTTTATGACGGGCGGAGGAAGTCTTTTAAAAGGACTTGACCTTCGCTTAAGAAAAGAGACTGGACTTCCTGTAACAGTAAGTGAAGATCCACTTTCTGCTATAGTTTTAGGAACCGGGAAAGTACTCGAAGAAATTGATCTCCTAGGAAAAATAACAGACTGATTCTCAATTTAAATCAACAACTTCTATAGAATATCCGCCTAGTTTATTCCAGAGATTCACATGAATAATTTTCTTTACGAAAAAAAATATATTGTCGTATTAATTTTTCTCCTATGTATTTCTTTCACTCTAATCATATTGAGTATTAGATCAAGAGATAGGTTGGTAAAAATAGAGCAAACTGTCCTCTTTCTTGCAAGTCCAATTCTCAGAGTTAGCGATGTGCCAAAAGAATGGACTAATACAATATGGAAAAATTATTTAGATTTACAAGACTATAAAAAAGAAAATATAAAAATAAAAAAAGAATTATATGAATTACAAGATATTCAGAAGTCATTCTTGGAACTAAAATCTGAAATCAGAAGATTACATAAATTACTGAAACTAAAAGAAGAAAAAGAATATGAATATCATTCTGGGAAAGTTATAGGAAAAGAAAAGAATATACTTTTAACTACTGTAATTATAGACAAGGGTGCTGTTGATAAAATTAAAAAAAATATGGTTGTAATAAATTCTCAGGGTCTAGTTGGTCACATCTATCATTCAAATCTTATTACAAGCAGTGTTCTACTTATTACAGATCCCAGAAGCCCAGTACATGTAAAAGTCCAAAGAACAAGAACACAAGGGATTTTTTCAATGATAAATGAAACAAAAGGAATTGTTGAATTTGTTTCAAAAGACTCTGATATTTTACCAGGAGATCTCCTTATCACGTCTGGACTTGGCGGCATTTTTCCCCCAGGAATTCGTGTTGGATATGTAATAGAAACCAAAATTGATTCTTCATTTAAAAAATTAGTTGTTGAGCCTGCTGTTAACTTTAACAAACTCGAAGAAATTAAGATTATGGAAGAAATGAAGAGGAATTAACATGACCATAACATTCTCCCTGATTACAATAATTTTCTCAATTCTCTTTCATAACACTGTAGGAGACTTACTTGCTTTTTTCTTTGGTGGCAAACTAGATACTTTCTTGATAGTTGCAATTTTTTTTACTTTAAGTAATGAAAAATATACATCCTTAATTTATGGATTTATATTAGGAATTCTAAAAGACGTCTTGTCAGGTGGGACACTCGGGATTAATGCTCTATCAAAAACACTATCTGTTTTCGCAATTGGAAAAATCCAAAGTGGCTATGCAAAAAAAGATTTCTTATCCATCTTTATTTTATGTTCTATTTTCTCAATTTTAGATAAATTAATAACTACCCTCTTTTTTTATTTTGCAATGCCTCTAAATTCAATTACAAACGTTTTTTTACTAGAAACAATTTCAAGTACTATTCAAAATGCAATTTTAGGTCCGGTTCTCATCTCTTTACTTTTCAAATGTCAGACAAAATTCGTTCAATCTAAAAAAGAAATCAATTATCCAATAAGGTAAATAATGTTCAGTGAAAATAGAACTGATTCGGGCGAAAAAAGAGTTAAAATATGCCAATTCGTCTTCATAACAATTATGATTATCTTCTCATTCAGACTTTTTTATCTCCAAATTTTCAAAGGTAATGAACTCAAAAAGCAATCAGAAAACAATCGAATATCGGAACAAAGAGTAAAAAGCCCAAGGGGTCTAATTTTTGACAACGAAGGGAAAGAACTTGCTATAAATCGTGGATCAATAAATGTATATATAACCATAGAGAAAACTAAAAGTTTAAGATCTACTTTGAACAACCTTTCATCTATCACAAAAATTGATATCAATTCGTTCATAAAAAAACTAAAAAACAAGAACCGATATAGGCGTATCCTTTTATTGAGAGATATTAATCAGCAAACCTTAGCGAAGATTTCAGAACATAAGTTAATACTTCCTGGCGTAACTATAGATTCTGATTTAATAAGAGAATATCCTAGCGGTCATTTTTATGCACATCTCATAGGGTATCTTCGAGAAATTAATAAAACCAAACTAATCAATTACAAAATTGGTGATTATATTGGATTTCAAGGAGTAGAGAAATCACATGAAAAGTTCTTAAGAGGTGACGTTGGCATTGAAAGAATTGAAGTTGATGCACATGGTAGAAAAAAAGGAACAATAAGTCCTTTTAAACAAAAATCGGGAAACAATCTACACTTAACTATCAACTTAAGGCTTCAGAAGAAAATATCAGAGCTTTTCAGCAATTATCAAGGAAGTATTATCGCTCTAAATCCTAACAATGGTTCAGTTCTATCGATGGTCTCTCATCCTCCCTATGATCCTAATCTCTTCAGAGGAAGAATTAGCCAGAAAGATTGGGATATAGTTAACAATAACAATTTAAAACCTTTATTAAACAGATCTATTAGGAGTGGATTTCCTCCTGGTTCGATTTTTAAGAGTATTATGGCGTTTGCTTTTCTATCACATCCAGATTTTGAGAAAGAGAATGAATTCTTTTGTAATGGAAAATATTTTCTAGGGAAAGGGAAGCAAAAACAACGGTTTCGATGTTGGAAAAAAGAAGGACATGGAAAAATGGGATTAAAAGATGCAGTCGCACAAAGCTGCGATGTATACTTTTACAAAGCTGGAAGAATAATGGGCATAGATTACATCACAAAATATGCAGATCGGTTTGGAGTGGGACAAAAAACTGGATTCTCAAAAAAAGAAAAATCTGGGATTTTACCGTCAAAAAAATGGAAAAAGAAAAATGAGAATGAGAGATGGTATCTTGGAGACACTATGAATATGTCTATTGGACAAGGATACCACTCAATGACACCAATTCAAGTTGCGAGTTTAACCTCTTCTATTGCAAACGGCGGAAAAATTTATCGACCCTATATAGTCGAAAAAATAACGAGTCCAACTGGCGAACAAATTTTTAAGCAAAAATCAATCCTGAAAAAGAGAATCCCCAACAATAATCAATCCCTAGAAAAAGTAAGATTATTTCTTAAAGAAACCGTAAACAGCGAAAAAGGCACTGGCAAAAAAGCTAGATCTAATCTTTTCACTATTTCTGGAAAAACTGGGACTGCCCAGGCAGCTAAATTAGCTGTGTCAGGAAAAAATATGAATTCTGTAGAAAAGTTAAGAGGTAAAAGAGACCATAGCTGGTTTATTGCATTTGCTCCTTACAAGAAACCTAAAATTGCCCTGGTAATTTTTGCAGAACATACGGAGCTGCCTGGTTCTCATTTTGCACCAATGGCAAAAGAAATTATCGAATTTTACATTCAGGGGAAAAAAGGAATACGGATTGATAAATAGAAATAAAACCTTACAAAATAATTCAATCATCAATTCGCTAATTTCACGAATTGATTTATCACTTGTTATCACGATGATTTGTCTTTGCATAATTAGTGTTTTTATGATTTATAGCGCTACTTATCTCGATCAAAATACACTTATAAAAGGGTTATGGAAAAAACAGTTGCTATTTTTTCTTATTGGCCTTTTACTTTTGCTCATTTCACTTTCAATTAATTACAGACATTTCGTGAATTTATCACTTTTTTTCTACATAATAGTTTTAACTCTTTTGCTTACAGTATATTTTTCAGGAGAGACAGTTTACGGATCAAAACGTTGGCTATCATTCGGGTCATTAAGAATTCAACCTTCAGAAATTGCAAAAATATCGATAATTTTAGTTTATGCTTTTTTTCTTGGCACATTCGAAAGATCATATGTCTTATCTTGGAAGATTATTCTATACCCTACTCTATTTTTAATACCTCTCGTGATTCTTGTCTACAAACAACCTGACCTTGGAACATCAATTGTAATTTTACTCATAGCTATAATTGTCTTGCTTTCAGTAGGTGTAACAAGAAAATTGTTTTTGAGCTTTTTACTTACAGGATTGGCAAGCGTCCCACTTTCTTGGCATTTCCTACTTAAGCCATATCAGAAACAAAGAATCTTGACTTTGTTTTTTCCTGAATCTGGGTCACTGGGGACACAATGGCAAAGTAAACAAAGTATCATTGCAATAGGGAGTGGTCAATTTTGGGGGAAAGGTACTCTTGAAGGAACACAGAGCAGTCTTCAGTTTCTACCCGAAAAACATTCAGACTTTATTTTCTCTGTGATATGTGAAGAACATGGATTCGTAGGAGCAATCATTATTCTATTACTACTCTCAATTTTAGTACAAAGATGTTTTAGTATTTCTAGAAAAACAACAGACGAACATGGAAAAATACTCGCTCTAGGTATTGCGATTTTATTTTCGTTGCAAATAGTATTTAATATAGGAATGACTATTGGTATCTTTCCAATAGTCGGAATAACCCTCCCATTAATTAGTTATGGAGGAAGTTCATTGATAACTTCAATGATAGCCGTAGGTTTAGTTATGAATGTAGATTTAAGAAGACGAAGATTTTAAAAAGATAGGAATTTATTATGGAATCAAAGATTATAGTCAATGCAGAAAATTTCGAAACAAGGGTTGCCATTACAGAAAATGGGGTTCTAGCGGAATTTTTTATTGAAAGAGAAACTGAGAAAAGTATTGTAGGGAATATTTACAAAGGAATTATTAAAAAAGTATTACCCGGAATGCAAGCCGCGTTCGTAGATATTGGAATAAATAGAGCTGGTTTTCTCCACGCAAATGATATTTGCCCAATTATTGAGTTAGAAAATGAAGATAAAGAGGAATTAGAAGATTTCGATGAAAACGATTTGCTTGATCTTTATGGCAATGAGGATGAATTCGATAATTATAATCCAAAAAGAACAGACCAAAAATTCAAGGGAAAAAGAAAGAAAAATAGTTCTAAAATTGAACATCTTATTAAAGAAGGACAGGAGATTCTCGTTCAAGTCAGCAGAGAACCTTTCGGTACAAAAGGACCAAGATTAACAAATTACATTTCTCTTCCAGGATATTATGTTGTTTTTATGCCTACTGTTAACCAAATTGGAATAAGCAGAAGAATAGAAAACATATCGGAACGTCAAAGGCTCAAAAAACTTATTAAAGAAAACAAGAAAAAAGGTTCTGGGTATATCATAAGAACCGCAAGCGAAAATGTTTTAGAAGAAGACTTAAATGCAAATATACTATTTCTAAATACATTATGGGACAATATATTATCAGAAAACAAAATAGTTTCAGCACCAGGAGTAGTTCATGAAAACCTTTCAATTCTTCAACGTACAATAAGAGATTTTTTTAATTCTCAAATCGACAGTATGATTATAGATAGTGATTCAGACTACGAAAGATGTAAAGGATTTCTTTCTCAATACTACAATCACTTATTACCTAAATTAATTAAATACCAAGATGGGAAACCTATCTTTGATTTTTACGGTATAGAGCATCAAGTTGATAGAATGTTAGACCAAAGAGTTTGGTTGAAAAGTGGCGGATTCTTAGTAATAGATCAAACTGAAGCCCTAACAACCATTGATGTCAATACAGGAAGATTTGTTGGAAAGCGAAATCCAGAAGAGACCATTATACAAACTAATCTAGAAGCAGTTCATGAAGTGGTAGCACAACTTCGACTTAGGAATATTGGCGGCATCATCATTGTTGACTTTATAGACATGGAAAAAGAAAAAAACAAAAACAAAGTTTACAATGCTTTCAATGAAGAGTTAAAAAAAGATCGTTCAAGAACAAGCATTCTGAAAATAAGCGATATTGGACTAGTTGAGATGACCAGAAAAAGAGTGAGGGATAATATACAAAAAACTCTTTGCGAGGGATGTCCTTATTGTGAAGGTAGAGGACATGTAAAGTCCACGACAACAATTTGTTACGATATTCTAAGAGATATAAAAAGAATTAATCATGGGAATACAGATATCAAAACCATAAAATTAACTACTCATCCAGAAGTAGCAGGTCGATTACTAGAAGAGGACAAAATCCATCTGGATGACATAGAGAACAAACTTCAATTAGAACTTGTAATTAAGACAGACGATGAGTTACATTTGGAGGCTTATGAAATTGAAGCCTTATAAATTAAAGAATGCTGACTAAAAAATATATAAAGAACATATGACTGAAATTAAAAAAGAAAAGAAAAAACTTCTTATTGTCGAATCCCCCACAAAAGTGAGGACACTCGAGAAATTCTTATCAAAAGAATATAAAATCCTGGCGTCTAGAGGTCACTTAAGAGACCTTCTAAAAACAGGCGAAAGGAATATGGGTATCGACATAGAAAATGGATTCAAGGCACACTATGGCCCTATAGATTCTAAGAAAAAAACTATTTCTGAACTTAAAAAAGCTGCTGCAACTGCTGATGAAATTTTCCTCGCAACTGATCCAGACCGTGAAGGAGAAGCTATAGCTTGGCACATAAGACAAATTATAGAAAAGAAAAAAGAAGAAAGACCTATATATAGAATATCCTTTAATGAAATAACTAAAAATGCTGTCCTTAATTCATTGTCTATGCCTGGTGAAATTGATAAGAAAAAAGTAGATGCACAAGAAACAAGAAGGAAGCTTGATAGAATAGTTGGTTTCAAACTATCAGGTGAAATACTCTGGTCATTGGTTGCTTTTGGTCTAAGTGCAGGAAGAGTACAATCGGTTGCCTTAAAACTCATTTGTGAGCGTGAAAAAGAAAGAAACGAATTTCAATCTTTAGAATATTGGGAAATAATCACACTTTTAGAAAAGTTAGACCAATCAATCACATTCAAGGCAAAACTGCACAAGATTTCGGGAGAACTAGTAGAACAAAAGAAAAAGAATAAATTCTTGATAACAAGCGAAGAAGAATCAAATAATTTAAAAAAAATAATAGAAAATTCAGATTTAGAAATAGAAAAAGTAGAAAAAAAAGAGAGGAGATCTCAACCCTCTCCTCCATTCATTACAAGCACCTTACAAAGAGAAATCTCAACGAAACTTAGATTCTCTGCAAAAAGAACCATGTCTGTTGCGCAAAAACTCTACGAAGGAATAAATCTTGGAAAAGAATTTGGAACAGTGGGTTTAATCACTTACATGAGAACAGACTCAGTAAGAATTGCACCTGAAGCAATAACTTCTGCAAGAGCTTTTATTCAAAATGAATTTGGTAAAGATTTTTTGCCTGATAAGCCTAACGTCTACAAAACAAAACAATCTGCCCAAGATGCACACGAATCCATAAGACCTACGAATGTGGAATTAACACCTTCAAAACTAGAAACTCTTATGAAGAAAGATGAATTCGCCGTATACGAACTTATCTGGAAGCGTTTTCTTGCTTCACAGATGACAAAAGCAATATACGATCAAACAGTTGTAGATATAAAAGCAGACAACTTAACTCTTAGAGCAAGCGGATCAGTGATGAAATTTGCAGGATTCATGAAATTATATGAAAATGAAAAACGAGAACAAGAAGAAAATTCTAAGGAAGAAAAAGATCGATTACTTCCTGATCTTTCAGAGGGCGAAAGAATATCACTTTTAAATACGGAAGAAAATTCAGAATCTATCGAACAAAAACAACATTTCACACAACCTCCTGCAAGATTTTCTGATGCATCTTTAGTAAAAAAACTCGAAGATGAAGGTATAGGAAGACCAAGTACTTATGCATCTTTTTTTGACAAATTAGAATCCAGAAGATATGTAACTGTACCAAAAGGGAAACGTCAATTTGAACCAACCGTTTTAGGGATGGAAGTAAATAAACTACTTATTGAAGGATTCCCAAAACTAATAGACGTGAACTTCACAGGAAAGCTTGAAACCGATTTAGATAATATTGAAAGTGGAACTCAAGACTGGCTTTCAATTCTAGAAACTTTCTACAAAGATTTTGATAGTGATGTACAGGAAGCAAAAACAAATCTTCCTAATCTTAAAAAAATCTCTAAATCAACAGGAAGAACCTGTCCAGAATGCAATGAAAATGAACTTGTTGAAAAGTTTGGAAGAAACGGTTGGTTTATTGCTTGTTCTTCTTACCCTAAATGTAAACATAGTGAAGATATAAACATAACTGAAGATTCAGAAGAAACAAAAGAATTTATTGCTGAATTAGAAGAAAAAGCACCCCCTTGCTCTACTTGCGGTTCTCCAATGAAATGTAATAAAGGAAGATTTGGATTTTATCTTTCTTGCTCCGAAAATCCTAAAGAACATCCAAAATTAAGTGTAAAAGAAAATGGAGAAATTTCCACACCACCTGTCACATTAGGAATTAGTTGTGGTTTGAATGGATGTGACGGAGAACTCGTTGAGAGAAAAAATAATAAACGAGGAAATATTTTTTACGGTTGCTCTAAATTCCCAAAATGCAGGTATATCTTACCTACTCCACCAATTAAACTTTCTTGCCCAAAATGCGATTTTCCACATTTAACTAAGATAAGAGATAAAGACGACAAAGAGATTATAAACTGTCCATCCAAAGAATGTGACTATTCATCAAACCACATTGAGAATATATATCTAGACGCCGCTCAAACTACCAAGACCTGAGATGTCTAAAATTATC